>ENA-OQKN01000015-OQKN01000015.1-human-gut-metagenome-genome-assembly--contig:-NODE-15-length-251130-cov-34.515918_pt1 | contig 251130 bp, 191 predicted proteins | sample MGYA00242776_ERZ504794 | MGnify/ENA primary metagenome ERZ504794 (study PRJEB26092, sample SAMD00036434) | human gut metagenome | host: Homo sapiens | study: EMG produced TPA metagenomics assembly... | reverse complement strand
CATAGTCCACTGGAACACGAGCCGGAGGCAGGTAAGATTGAAGGGCCTGACCCCGGAGGAGTTCCGGAATCAGGCCCTCGCGGCCTAGTCGCTATTTAGGGCGTCCAAGATTTGGGACGCAGTTCAATGTGGCGAACGGTCGGGCTTCTTATTCCACTTGCCAATGCTCGGCTCATATTGGAAGAAAGCTACGCTAATGTTTGCGTGACACTCCTATTTTCTCCGAAGAAAGAGTCGGATAATGAAGAATAGAATTAAAAAAGGTGCCAGATATAACGCAAGTATAAAGGCTAATCCAACGAGACCTTGCAATAATGGCATAACTCCTCCCAGACACGAGATTTTGGTATTTGTTCCCATCTTATTCTGAATTGGACCAAATAGTTCCTAGCCACAAAACTACTCGTCAACTGGATCGCACCAATCTGCTGGCAAAACACAGCTTGATTCTTTATCGACATAGCACCAATCCGCAACAGGGCACTCGGCGATGTCGTAAAAAATGCATATATCAACTCCAAGACAACAAGGCTCAACGGGAGGATGTTCATTTGAACCAACAGGATGGATATGCTTCATAACAGCTCCTCACCTTAATCCAATTAGAGACTACGTTTGATCAATGCCACAGTGATCTACAACGCAGATGCTGCCGCCATCCATGTCATAGTCGCAGTAATCGTATGCACCACAGCCATCTGCTTTATCATAAACAGTACAGATGTCAGTAATGCCCAAGAGGCAGTCAAAAGACATCGGCTTCACGCCTGCCTCGTCGCCACTTCCTGGATTAATCGGATGAATATGCTTCACGACTACCTCCCTTTGAGTGCAGAAAAACCTCAATATTGTGTATAACAAACCAAGATGTCTAGTTCACCATATTTCTAGAATGGTTTCGACGAACGTAGCAATAAGCTTCGCAGACGGTAATCAGAAGAACGAACACCTCCACAATGGTGACAGCAATGCGCTGAACCGCTTATTCCGATACAGTAGCTTCTCGTTGATTTTTCTCCTGCGAAGATGAGTGGCGGGAAATAAGGTCAAAAGCCATCTCGTAGCACATTTTTCTATATTCACATGATGCAGGGTGTAGACTCTTGGGCAAGTAGCCGTGCTCGCCTGCAGCCTCCCAGCTACAGCCCCCACCACAGAAAGACCGAGCCCAACAGTCCGTACAGTCAATTCTTTTTTCGACACCCTGACTCCAGTTTTCAATATACCTAGTTTCGTCAATTCCGGTGACGATGTTGCCCATTTTGAATCGCATCATCCCGACAAACCTGTGACAGGGGTATACGTCCCCTTCGGGAGTCACGGAAATAAAACGCCTGCCAGCCCCGCATCCGACAAAGGCGATCCTGTTGCTCATAATCAAATCAACTGCAGTTTTCAATGTTCTAAACAAGGGCTTTTCCCCTTGATCAATCTGTTTGAGATATTGATCCGCCAAATCTATTAGGCCCGCCCTGATTTTGTTTAATGAGTGTTCGTCGAGTTTGATATTCTCATCGAATGAGCTCACGGGCGAGAAGTAAATCCTTCTGAAGCCCATCTCTTTAAACTGAAGATAGTCTTCAACAAGGTTACAGTTATTATTTGTTAAGGTCGCTCTTGCGCCGAAGGGGAACGACTCGGAAAAACGACGAACGTTTTTGTCGATATCGGAGAAAGAGCCGCCTCCCGTCTTGTACGGGCGCGATGCATCGTGCTTGCATCCTGTACCATCGAGACTAATCAGAACAGAAAACCCGTGCTCCTTGAAAGAATTCACAGCAGTGTCATTCAAAAGCGTTCCGTTGGTCGTAATAGAATAGGTAAAGTTTCTATTGGGGTATATTCTTTTTGAATAGTCGACCGTTTTCCATATCAGCGGCTCGTTAATCATGGGTTCCCCACCAAAAAAGACGATCGCAAGCGTTTCGTTTTCCGATGAACTTGCGACGAGGTAGTCGACCGCCTTGAAGGCTATCTCGTCTGTCATCAGCAGAGGAGACGTTCCATAATCTCCTTTACCGGCAAAACAGTAACTACAACCAAGGTTGCATGCATGTGAAACGTGGAGTTCGATGGATCTAAGTTTTCGAGGCGTGTCTTTTGTTAAGAAAGTCCGCTCAGACAATCGTTGATACTCATCAATGTCGTCTTCAAGTTCTGCTATGGTCGTTTGGTCGTAGCCTTTCGCAGCAAGTGACTTTGTTAGCAACTTCGAGTTGACCGTTCTTCCCGATGCTTCAAATATGCGAAGCGCATCTTCTGATGCTTGGTCAACCTGAAAGCAATTGCGAGTGACCTCATCGAAGCAGTAACGACGATCACTTACTGAGAAAAAATGCATACGTTCCTCAATTTCATGCTGGACTGGCACTAACCTTGTTTATTGTTGCGCAGCTATAAAAAACCACCAGCGGGGATTCGGTGTGCGGCCCAATCGGACTCCCAAAAGGTTCTATTTGAGACTGGCAAGCTTTGTGTTGTTGGCACTTCGACAGCGCTCTTTATTCCAACATGGAGCCTCGCAGTTTGAGTCGACTTGCCTCTGGAAGGTCCGATCTTAACTTGATTTAGGATGAAAACAGATTACAGGCGCGCTCCTCTAGAAAGAAAGGAAACCAATCGCCGCCTTTCACCAGGAAAGTTTTTATAGCCCACCTCGAGCAAAATGAAAGATGCGAGAGCGATTGGGGAACAACGCGAATCTCCCCTTTTGGGTGGGAGCGAGCCTTCAGCCACCGGCGAACGACTCGCCCTGGTCAGAATCTGGAAGTGGTGCCGGGCCGCTTGGGCCTCCCCGGTGACTTCGTGGGGCTTACCTGCCTGACGTCGAGGAGTACATCCGCAAGATTCGTTCCCTATGCCGTTTGCTCTCACGCCCGCCTTAGTTCCAAGTCGGGCGAGCCGCCGCGCTCATGCGACCCGTGGCGGCGACACGTCGACGCCGCGCTCGCTGAGCACATCTTCGGTCGCGGGCGAGCACGAGGTCGCGCCGGCGCATCCGCTGGGACTGCTGTGCGTGCAAAACGGCTACGTGGTGAGCGTCCCGCGCTGGATTCAGCCGAGTGAGGAAGGCGTTGAGATCGGCGCGCTGGCAACGGGGGAGGGCGGCATCACCGACGACGTCTCGGCCCGCCATGCCCATATCTGGTGCGACGATTCTGGCACATGGTTTGTCGAGGACCTGTCATCCACGAACGGCACCGTGGTGGTAAACGGGGCCGCGAGCGTGTGTATTCAAGTAGAGCCCGGTCGCTCCGCCCAGCTCAACCCCGGCGACGAGCTCAAGCTCGGCGAATCCACTACCTACGCCATCCTCTTCGGTGCCCTCTAGCCGGCAGATAGGGACGCTCCTTTTCTGCCGGCACTTGGGGACACTCCTTGGCGCGTCAGAGCCGATTGCCCGGGAACACAGGGACCATTTGGCCCTTGGCGGTCAGTCGAGGTAAACCTTTACCGCCCGCCTATATTTGCCGCTATTACACTTGACGGCGGGGTACAATAAACCCGCATGCGGATTTTCGTTGCGGGCGCCTCCCATCGCCGGGGCGTGCCCGGGAGCATCCGGCATGCGGCCTTTGCGGCGCTCGGTCATGTGCAAGACGGGTAGCTGGGCCTGTGGAGCGCGTGCAGCCCTCCTCGCCTCGGCATGCCTTCTCTCCACGCCATGTACCTGCTGCCAAGTCCGCCTGCCAGATGATTGGAAGCAACAGCGAAAATCCCATCACGCCAACATCCCGGCGATCGCCGGGGCCTGTATACCTATATGAGAGGAGAGGGGTATATGGCGCGTAAGTTTAAGTCTATGGACGGCAACGAGGCGGCCGCATATGTTTCGTATGCGTACACCGAGGTAGCGGGAATTTATCCCATTACGCCGTCCAGCCCGATGGCCGACCATGTCGACCAGTGGGCGGCCCAGGGTCGCAAGAACATCTTCGGCACCCCGGTCAAGGTCGTCGAGATGGAGTCCGAGGCAGGTGCGGCCGGTACCGTTCACGGTTCGCTGGGCGCCGGTGCTCTGACCACCACCTACACGGCTTCTCAGGGTCTGCTCCTGATGATCCCGAACATGTACAAGATCGCGGGCGAGCAACTCCCGGGCGTCTTCCACGTCTCCGCGCGTTGCGTCGCTTCCCACGCCCTGAACATTTTTGGCGATCACTCCGACGTCATGGCCTGTCGTCAGACCGGCTTCGCCATGCTCGCCGAGGGCAACGTCCAGGAGGTCATGGACCTCTCGCCGGTGGCTCACCTTGCCGCCATCGAGGGTAAGACCCCGTTCCTTAACTTCTTCGACGGCTTCCGCACCAGCCACGAGATCCAGAAGGTCGCCATGTGGGACTACAAGGATCTGGCCGAGATGTGCGACATGGACGCCGTCCAGGCTTTCCGCGACCACGCGCTCAACCCTGAGCACCCGCACACCCGCGGCAGCCACGAGAACGGCGATATCTTCTTCCAGAACCGTGAGGCCTGCAACAAGGTCTACGACGAGCTTCCCGCCGTCGTCGAGGGCTACATGAAGAAGATCAACGAGAAGCTCGGCACCGATTACGGCCTGTTCAACTACTACGGCGCTCCCGATGCCGACCGCGTCGTCGTGTGCATGGGCTCCTTCTGCGACGTGCTCGAGGAAGTCATCGACTACCTCAACGCTCACGGCGAGAAGGTCGGCCTGGTCAAGGTTCGCCTGTTCCGTCCGTTCTCCATCAAGCACTTTGTCGACGTTCTTCCCGAGACCGTCAAGAAGATTGCCGTCATGGACCGCACCAAGGAGCCGGGTTCCATCGGCGAGCCGCTCTACCAGGACGTCGTTTCCGCTCTCTACGAGGCCGGCAAGACGGGCATCAAGGTTGTCGGCGGCCGTTACGGCCTGGGCAGCAAGGACACGCCTCCCGCGTCCGCGTTTGCCGTCTTCGAGGAGCTCAAGAAGGACGAGCCCAAGCGCGAGTTCACCATCGGCATTGTCGATGACGTGACCAACCTGAGCCTGCCCGAGGCCGAGGATGCGCCCAACACCGCAGCCCCCGGCACCATCGAGTGCAAGTTCTGGGGTCTGGGTGGCGACGGTACCGTCGGCGCCAACAAGAACTCGATCAAGATCATCGGCGACCACACCGACAAGTACGTTCAGGCCTACTTCCAGTACGACTCCAAGAAGACCGGCGGCGTCACCGTTTCGCACCTGCGCTTTGGTGATTCTCCGATCCGTTCGCCGTACTACGTGACCAAGGCCGACTTTGTCGCTTGCCACAACCCCAGCTACATCGTTAAGGGCTTCAAGATGGTCCGCGACGTCAAGCCGGGCGGCACCTTCCTGGTCAACTGCCAGTGGAGCGACGAGGAGTTCGCCGAGCACATGCCCGCCGTGGCCAAGCGCTACATCGCGAACAACAACGTCAACGTCTACCTGATCGACGCTATCGACCTGGCCGCCAAGGTCGGCATGGGCAAGCGCACCAACACGGTGCTCCAGTCCGCCTTCTTCGCGCTGGCCAAGGTTCTGCCCGCCGAGGACGCCCTGCAGTACATGAAGGACGCGGCTACCAAGTCCTACATGAAGAAGGGCCAGGCCATCGTCGACGCCAACCATAAGGCCATCGATGCCGGCGCTACCGCCTTCCGTAAGTTCGAGGTTCCGGCCGACTGGGCTACCGCTGAGGATGCCGCTCCCGTCGAGCTCTCCGAGGAGACCAAGTCCGCTATCGCCCAGCAGGTCAAGAATCTGCTCGAGCCCATCGATCGCATGGATGGCGACAGCCTGCCCGTTTCCGCCTTTGTCGATTGCGCCGACGGCCAGTTTGAGCTGGGCGCCTCCGCATACGAGAAGCGCGGCGTCGCTGTGGTCGTTCCTCACTGGGACGAGACCAAGTGCATCCAGTGCAACCAGTGTGCCTATGTGTGCCCGCATGCCACCATCCGTCCGTTCGCGATGACCGAGGACGAGGCTGCAGCCGCGCCCGAGGCTACCCGCACGCTCGACGCTATGGGCCCCAAGGCCAAGGGCATGAAGTTCACCATGGCCGTGTCCCCGCTCGACTGCATGGGCTGCACCAACTGCGTCAAGGTCTGCCCCAAGGGCGCCCTCGAGATGGTTCCCACCGAGCAGGAGATGGACCAGCAGCCCGTTTGGGACTACATGGTCGAGAACGTCTCCGAAAAGAAGGAGCTCATCGCGGCCAACGTCAAGGGCAGCCAGTTTAAGCAGCCTTACCTGGAGTTCTCTGGCTCCTGCGCCGGCTGCGCCGAGACCGCCTATGCACGTCTGGTGACCCAGGTCGCCGGCGACCGCATGTTCATTTCCAACGCCACCGGCTGCTCCTCCATTTGGGGCAACCCCGCTGCCACCGCTCCTTACTGCAAGGACAAGGACGGTCACGGCCCGGCGTGGAACAACTCACTGTTCGAGGATAATGCCGAGCATGGTCTGGGCATGGCCGTTGGCTATGAGGCCGTTCAGCACAAGCTGATCGCCGCTACCCAGGACATCATTGCTGCCGATGGTCCGTCCGATGAGCTCAAGGCCGCCGGCCAGGCTTGGCTCGACTCCGTCAACGATGCCGAGGCTTCCAAGACCGCTGCCGCTGCCTACGTTGCCGAGCTTGAGAAGTGCGGCTGCGACGCCTCCAAGGCGATCCTCGCCGACAAGGCTTACCTCACCAAGAAGTCCTTCTGGATCTTCGGCGGCGACGGCTGGGCCTACGACATCGGCTTCGGTGGCCTGGACCACGTCCTGGCTTCCGGCCACAACGTCAACGTCTTCGTCTTCGACACCGAGGTCTACTCCAACACCGGCGGTCAGGCCTCCAAGGCCTCGAACCTGGGCCAGGTCGCTCAGTTCGCCGCTGCCGGTAAGGTGACCAAGAAGAAGTCTCTGGCCGAGATTGCCATGAGCTACGGCTACGTCTACGTGGCACAGGTTGCCATGGGCGCCAACCCGGCTCAGACCCTCAAGGCCATTCACGAGGCCGAGGCCTACGACGGCCCGTCCCTCATCATCGGCTACAGCCCCTGCGAGATGCACTCCATCAAGAAGGGCGGCATGCAGAACTGCCAGGCCGAGATGAAGAAGGCTGTCGAGTGCGGTTACTGGAACCTCTTCCGCTTCAACCCCGAGGCTGCTGCCGGCAAGAAGTTCTCGCTCGATTCCAAGGAGCCCGCGGGCGGTTATCAGGAGTTCCTGATGAACGAGGCCCGTTACGCTTCGCTGACGCGTTCCTTCCCCGAGCGCGCCGAGGAGCTCTTCAAGGAGAATGAGCAGGCCGCTATGGACCGCTACGCTCACCTGCTGAAGCTCAAGACGGTGTACAACGAGGCCTAGGTCTCCTACCGCAGGATCTGAGGGCTGACCTTCGCGGACGTCCTCGGACATGAAAGAACCCCCGCTGCGCACTACGTGCGGCGGGGGTTCTTTCGTCCTGCGGAGTGTCCGCGAAGGTCAGCCCTCAGATCCTGCTACGACTACGTCTTCGGATTGTGTGGGCGGATGAAGGACGTGGTTGTGGGGGCTTTTGTCCCCTTCGCTGTTTCGCGGCTTTGCCACGAAACCTCGCGCCACTTTGGAGATAGATGGGGGACTTGGCTGTTGCCGCCTTTTCGGAGCTCTTCTTTATTCCTTATGCTGGATGAAAAGCCCCTTGTTTTTGCAGGGGTGCATACTCAACTTATAAGTGCATAGAATCTCGTATAGTGCGAGTAAGATATTGCGCTGTCCGTTTTGTGTTTAGCAGAGATGTAGTTTGCATAATCCGACATAATCCTCGCTGCATTTAAATAAAGTTGCACGTAAATGGCGTAGATATGTCTGAGCTGGGGTTCTGTACGCTGAGCGGATAAAAACGACCGTTCACCGTTCCGCTATTTTCAAAATGAATAAAATGAGCGATAAAGAGAATATAAACCTTAATAAACTCGCGTATCGCACGGACGCGGGTTATTAATGGGTTGTAGGCCTTTTACAGAAAGGATTCCAGCAATGTCTAAGCCTCTTGGCAAGCCCGATCGTATTGTCGTCGCCCTCGGCGGCAACGCCCTCGGCAACAACCCCGTCGAGCAGATCGAGGCCGTGAGCAACACCGCCCACGCGCTCCTCGGCCTCATCGAGCAGGGCAACGAGATCATCATCACCCACGGCAACGGCCCGCAGGTCGGCATGATCCAGAACGCCTTCGCCGCCGCCCACGACGCCATCGGCACCCCCGAGATGCCGCTGCCCGAGTGCGGCGCCATGTCCCAGGGCTACATCGGCTACCACCTGCAGCAGGGCATCGGCCGCGAGATGCACAAGCGCTATAAGCGTTGGCACGCCGCCACCGTCGTCACCCAGATCGAGTGCGACCCGGACGATCCCGCGTTCAAGAACCCGACCAAGCCGATCGGCCCCTTCTACACCGAGGAGCAGGCCAAGGAGTTCATGGCCGAGGACCCCTCCAAGGTCTTCGTCGAGGACTCCGGCCGCGGCTGGCGTCGCGTCGTCGCCTCCCCCGATCCCAAGAAGATCGTCGAGGCTGACTCCATCCTCAACCTGCTCGACAACGAGTTCATCGTCATCGCCTGCGGTGGCGGCGGCATCCCCGTCGTCCGCGACTACGAGAACAAGGGCTGCTACAAGGGCGTTCCCGCCGTTATCGACAAGGACCTGGGCGGCGAGCTGCTGGCCGAGGACTGCGACGCCGACGTCCTGTTCCTGCTGACCGCCGTTGAGCATGTCGCCATCAACTTTGGCAAGCCCAACCAGGAGGAGCTCGAGGACCTCACCGCCGACGAGGCCGAGCGCCTGGCCGACGAGGGCCAGTTCGGCAAGGGTTCCATGGAGCCCAAGGTCCGCGCCGCCATCAAGTTCGCCCGTTCCCGCAAGGGCCGCACCTGCATCATCGGCGCCCTGGACAAGGCCGCCGAGACCATGGCCGGCCTCTCCGGTACCCGCATCCACGAGTAGTCCCTACTCCGTTGCATCTCTCGTGGGCGCCAGGCAAAGCGCCCACAGACTAGCCTCTCTTCATGAGCCCCGCAGTCCGCTCCGACTGCGGGGCTTTTGCTGTTTGAGATGTGTGCAGGGGGTAAACAAGAGCAAATTTGGTTAGATGCTCAGATCATGGGATGCCTGAAACCAGACGATGATTCCCAGAATCCTAATTCGGCGTTTGTCCAGCACGATATCCGGTTCCGCTGTGCGATATGAGTAGGATGAGAGCATCACGGTGTTCGTACCGGTGCTATAACGACGTATGACGATTCTTGAATTATCGGCCAAAGCGAGGACGGAGCATCCGTTCCAGGGTTTCAGGTTTGGATCCACGAGGAGAAGGGATCCAATCGGGTAGCATTTGGACATGGCGGACGTGTCCATTTGAACAAAGAAGCACCCGCGATGTTTCTTGAATACGGATGAGGGAAGCGCGGTTATTCCGGTTTGTTTAAGTCCCGTTCTGCCTCCATTCTTCAAGATTTTAAATACATCGCAAAGGGAATCAGTAGTAACTTCTTTGGATTCCCCCTTCCGCCCCTCGTGGTCGAGCTTTGCGGCAAGCCCTGCGGTTTCAGATGTGAGGTCGTCGAGCTGCAGGTTAAATTTCGATACTATCTTGAGCAACGTTGAGCGGCGGATTGTATAGCGGTCCTTTTCCCAACGGCATACCGTTTCTTTGGAGACGCCGATGAGTGCCGCGAATTCCTCCTGTGTCAGCTGGTCGCGCTTGCGAAGCGCCTTTATGTTTTGACCCGTTCCCATGTTATGAAGTGCGGACGAGGGGGAGGCAGAGGCAGTTGGGGCCGCCAAAGCCGTTTGTCAGCTCAAAGATAGAGATGGGAATAAGGTCAATACTGGCCTGCTCCAGCGCTTTGTTGGTTTCGGCGTTTTCTTCGTATACGCAGACCTTGCCTGGCTCCAAACAAAGGGTGCTTGTGGCATTGTTGGTCCTTTCGACCTCTGCTGCTCCGGGATTTGAGCCACCGCAAAGGATAAACTGCAACGAACTTGAACCTAGGGCTAATCGCAACGCTTCTTTCAGTCCGCCTGCGACATGACACGCACGGGTTGTCCCTTCCGATCTGCCCCGCGTAATGCGGTAGACTCGCGCTTGGTCGAGAAGCTCCCGAGCAACGAGGAATGTCTCGTAGTCAACGCGAGTGAAATATGTGTCGAGATGAATGCAGAGGTCATCGTAGGGGACCTGAATGGCCCATACGGACTCAATAGTCGAGTTCTCATCCCACAGCAAGTTATTTGCTAAAGTGTCTATCGCCGCCGGCTCGGTTCGTTGCGAGATTCCAACGGCTATGTTTTCGCTGTTGAGGTTGTGCAGGTCGCCGCCTTCAATGTGGTAAGTCGATTCATGCTTGAAGAACTGAGGGGTCTCGCGGAAATCTGGGTGATAGGTAAAAATCGTTTTGTAGGCGATAACCTCACGGTTGCGCTCTGGCCAGTACATGTGGTTGAGCGTAACGCCTTCGCCGATGACGCTCGCCGGATCGCGTGTGAACCACATGGTGTTAAGGGGGCTTACGAGAAGATCGTCAGGTGAGTATGCGTCTGCCGTCAGTTTCGTGAGGCTGAACACCTCTTTATCTGTGTTGAAGACCTGGGAGTAGCGGATGCCGTTGACTGCTGCTTGAGCAAGGGCGCGGGAGCCTTCGATGCGCTCGAGATACTCGCGAATGGCAGACTCGAGCTCAATGCCCCGCGCGCCGCATTCTGAAATGTAGCTATCGATAAAAGAGCGACGCGCTTGCTCTGTCGCATCAAGGGCTTCGGTAAGAAGGTTTTCAAGATAGAGAATCTCTACCCCTTCGTGCTCGAGCATCGCCGAGTAAGCATGATGCTCCCTAAGGGCTTTATCAAGATCGAATGAGCTGCTAGACGGACGCAACGTAAAGACCCGATTGAACTGCCCGTCGGGGTAGTTGCGCGTTTCGGGGCCGGGACAGTGCAGAAGCACCTTTTTTAGCTTTCCTATTTCATTTTGAACATGCAATGCGGACATGTGACCTCGCTTTGGCGGTGAGTATTTATTGCTTCCATAGTGGCACATTACGAGTTTGATTAAATTTACATCATATCTGTCACAGGTGAATGGCACGAACCGGCTTAGTAATTGATGTTAAACATCAATTTAGATAGCAAATTGACAAATTACATCAATCTGAAATCCGTTTACGGGTTGATGCGCTTCGCTGGCGGGCGAAGAGACGGAAGGGTGTTTTGCGCGATGACACAATGGCTTTGCCGGCAACGAAAAACCCCTGAATTAAGGAGGAGAGATGGCAGAGACAGAAAAGAAGCGCACTCCTCGAGTCCCGCACGTGTACACCATCATTCTCGTCTTGATGGCCGTATTTGCCGTTCTGACCTGGGTCGTGCCTTCGGGTTCGTTTGAGCGCCAGGAGGTTAACGGTCGCGAGGTAACGGTCTCGGGCACCTATGAGCCTGTCGATAAGGTCTATACGGACGAGGACGGCAACGAGGTCGATCTTCGCCAAGGCATCTTCGAAGTACTTGAGGCCCCTGCGATCGGCATCCAGCAAGCGGTCGAGGTCGTTGCATTCATTATGATCGTGGGAGGTTCCTTCCAGGTCATCACGGCGACCGGAGCCATCACGAGCGGCGTCGCCCGAGTGGTGAAGAAGTTCAAGAGCAAGGACGTCCTCATCATTCCGATCCTAATGGTGCTTTTTGCCTTGGGCGGCAGCACCTTTGGTATGGCAGAGGAGACGCTTCCGTTCTTTGCGATTCTTATGCCGATCATGATGGCCATGGGCTTCGACTCAATTACAGCGTTCATGACGGTGTTTGTGGGTGCCCGTATCGGATACATCGCATCTACCGTCAATCCGTTCAACGTCCTGATTTCCCAGGGCATCCTCGGTATCCAGGGCAACCCCCAGCTTTGGTTGCGTACTATTGCCCTTGCCGTGCTCACGGCGGTTGCCGTCGCATGGGTTGTAATGTATGCCCTCAAGGTTAAGAAAAACCCCGAAGCGTCCCCCGCTTTCCACGATGATATCGAGAAACGCAAAGAGTTTGGCGCGGATGAGAACCTCCTCGATAGCGAGTTCACCGCTAAGCAAAAAGCCGTCATGGTTATTTTCGTGCTTGGACTTGGCGCTATCATTTGGGGCCTGGTAGCCCAGGGCTGGTACATGAACGAAATCTCTGCGATTTTCTTGGCCATGGCCCTTCTTTCTGGTGTTGTTTCCGGGATGAATGAGAAGGAGATCGCTGGCGAGTTCGTTAAGGGAATTGCAGATTTCGCGTTCTCTGCCATCGTTGTTGGACTTGCCCGCGGAATCCTCGTAATCGCCAATGACGGCCTCATCATCGATACGATTCTCAATACGCTCGCCACGGCTCTCACTGGAGTTCCAGCCGTTATCTTTACGAGCATCCTCTATGTCGTGGATAACCTTCTGTCGATCCTCGTTCCGAGCTCTTCGGGTATCGCTGCTCTTACGATTCCAATTTTTGGCCCGCTTGTTGAGCTGATGGGCTTAAACCCCGAGGCTGCAGTTACGGGTCTTTCCATGGGCAGCGCGGCCATGTCTCTCATTTCGCCAACAAGCGCGATGCTCGTTGCCGGTCTTGGCGTCTGCAAGATTCCGCTTGGCCAGTGGTGGAAGGTTGCTTGGAAATTCTTCCTGGTCGTGAGCGTTATCTGCATGGCATTCACTGCGGTTTCGGGCCTTATCCCCTTGCCGTAAAAGCAAAACCTTACATACAGTTGTAAGAAAGAAGGATAGAGATGAACAAAGGACTGAACGTTCATAGCGAGATTGGCGCCCTTAAGAAGGTGTGCGTCCATCGCCCCGGTATGGATCTTGTAAACATGAAGGCGGAGGATTTCGACCGCGTTTGGATTCACGACGCGTTCTATCTGGACTATGCCCAGAAAGAGCACGATCAGTTTACCGACCTTCTTCGCGGCGCTGGCGCCGAGGTCGTCTATATGGAAGACCTGGTTGCCGAGACGTTTGATAAGGTCGAGGGCGCGCGTGCGGAGTTCATGGGAAAGTTCATGAACGAGTCGGGTATCAAGAACGCCGCTCTTCGCCAGGCGGTTGTCGAGAAGCTCGATTCCATCAAGGACAACAAGGAATTTGTCCTCACAGCTATGGGCGGACTGTATGTGCGCGACCTCGAGATCCCGCATGTCGGCGGCTCTCTTGCCAGCCTGGACGGCGACGAGCTGAAGGGCGACGATATGGTGCTGTTCCCCATGCCGGCCTCGTATTTCTCCCGTGACCCTCTGGCTGTCGTGGGCAAGGGCGCTACCATGAACCGCATGTACTGGAATCAGCGCAATCGCGAGGTAATCTTCTACGAAACGGTGCTGCGTAACCATCCTGATTACGCTGGTAGCCCCATTTGGTATGACCACAACAGCGAGTGGCATATCGAGGGCGGCGATATCCTCAACATCAACGCCAAGACGCTCGCCATCGGTATTTCCGAGCGCACCCAGACTGCAGCCATCGATGAGCTCGCCAAGAATATGTTCTGGGGTTCCGATGAGGCCGAGATCGAGAACATCTATGCCATCAAGATTCCGCACGGCTATGCCTACATGCACCTCGACACCGTCTGCACGCAGGTCGATCGCGATAAGTTCACGGTCTATCCCGGCATCTACCAGACGCTTCGTGCCTACCGCCTGACCAAGGGCGATTCGGAGGGGGAGGTGCATATCGAGGAACTCGAGGGCACCCTGCAGCATATCCTCGAGCTTGCGACGGGTATGGACCATATCACCATGATTGAGTGCGGTGGTGGCGATCCGATCGAGGCTTCCCGTGAGCAGTGGAACGATGGTTCCAACACTCTTGCGGTCGCACCGGGCAAGGTCTGCGTGTATGAGCGCAACGTTGTAACCAACGATGCTCTTTACAAGGCTGGCGTCGAGCTGCTCGTCGCTCCCTCCGAGGAGCTTTCTCGCGGTCGCGGCGGCCCGCGTTGCATGACCATGCCGTTCTGGCGTGAGGAAATCTAGTCAGCGTTAGCGTATCTGGGCGGCGCGTGTGGTCTGCGCCGCCCATCCCTCCTTGTGTGTTCCAACAACCGAAAGGACTCAAATCATGGCTCTTAATCTTTCTGGTCGAAGCGTTCTTACCCTGCTTGACTTTACGTCCGAGGAAATCGAGTACATGCTCGACCTCTCAAAGAACTTCAAGGATATGAAGCGCGCCGGTTATTCGCACCGCTTTCTCGAGGGCAAGAACATTGTCCTGCTGTTTGAGAAGACCTCAACGCGCACGCGCTGTGCCTTCGAGGTCGGCGGTATGGACCTGGGTATGGGCGTGACCTACCTCGACCCCGGCTCGTCGCAGATGGGCAAGAAAGAGTCCATCGAGGATACCGCCCGCGTGCTCGGTCGCATGTATGACGGTATTGAGTATCGCGGCTCCGACCAGTCAATCGTCGAGGAGCTTGCCGCCAAGGCTGGCGTTCCCGTCTGGAACGGTCTGACCAACGAGTACCATCCCACCCAGGCCCTTGCCGACATTCTTACCATGCGTGAGGAGTTTGGCGACACGCGCGGCATGAAGCTCACCTATATGGGCAAGGAGCAGGGCAACGTCAGCGACTCCCTGATGGTTATCTGCGCCAAGCTCGGCATTAACTTCTGCTCCTGCGGACCCAAGGGCGATGTCGAGGGCGCCACGCACTTCGATCCCGAGCTTCTTGAGCGCTGCCAGGAGATCGCCGCTCAGAATGGCTGCACGATCCAGCTCACTGAGGATATCGACGAGGGCGTCAAGGATGCAGACGTGATCTATACGGACGTTTGGGTCGGTATGGGCCAGGCTGAGGAGCTGTGGAAGAGCCGAATCGATCTTCTCTCTCCCTATCGAGTAACGCCCGAGGTCATGGCCAAGGCAAACCCCGGCGCCATCTTTATGCACTGCCTGCCGAGCTTCCACGATACGCAGACCACCATCGGCGCCGAGATTGCCGAGAAGTTCGGCGTGACCGAGATGGAGGTTTCCGACGAGGTCTTTGAGAGCGCGCAGTCTCGCGTGTTCCAGGAGGCCGAGAACCGCATGCATACCATTAAGGCCATGATGTACGCGACGCTTCGCTAGTAGCTGGGAAGTGAACGAACACTATGAGTAAACCGTACGGAAAGCCCGATCGTATTGTCGTCGCCCTCGGCGGCAACGCCCTCGGCAACAACCCCGTCGAGCAGATCGAGGCCGTGAGCAACACCGCCCACGCGCTCCTCGGCCTCATCGAGCAGGGCAACGAGATCATCATCACCCACGGCAACGGCCCGCAGGTCGGCATGATCCAGAACGCCTTCGCCGCCGCCCACGACGCCATCGGCACCCCCGAGATGCCGCTGCCCGAGTGCGGCGCCATGTCCCAGGGCTACATCGGCTACCACCTGCAGCAGGGCATCGGCCGCGAGATGCACAAGCGCTATAAGCGTTGGCACGCCGCCACCGTCGTCACCCAGATCGAGTGCGACCCGGACGATCCCGCGTTCAAGAACCCGACCAAGCCGATCGGCCCCTTCTACACCGAGGAGCAGGCCAAGGAGTTCATGGCCGAGGACCCCTCCAAGGTCTTCGTCGAGGACTCCGGCCGCGGCTGGCGTCGCGTCGTCGCCTCCCCCGATCCCAAGAAGATCGTCGAGGCTGACTCCATCCTCAACCTGCTCGACAACGAGTTCATCGTCATCGCCTGCGGTGGCGGCGGCATCCCCGTCGTCCGCGACTACGAGAACAAGGGCTGCTACAAGGGCGTTCCCGCCGTTATCGACAAGGACCTGGGCGGCGAGCTGCTGGCCGAGGACTGCGACGCCGACGTCCTGTTCCTGCTGACCGCCGTTGAGCATGTCGCCATCAACTTTGGCAAGCCCAACCAGGAGGAGCTCGAGGACCTCACCGCCGACGAGGCCGAGCGCCTGGCCGACGAGGGCCAGTTCGGCAAGGGTTCCATGGAGCCCAAGGTCCGCGCCGCCATCAAGTTCGCCCGTTCCCGCAAGGGCCGCACCTGCATCATCGGCGCCCTGGACAAGGCCGCCGAGACCATGGCCGGCCTCTCCGGTACCCGCATCCACGAGTAGTCCCTACTCCGTTGCATCTCTCGTGGGCGCCAGGCAAAGCGCCCACAGACTAGCCTCTCTTCATGAGCCCCGCAGTCCGCTCCGACTGCGGGGCTTTTGCTATCGGTAGTCATTGGGGACAGACTTAAATGAGTAGCACCAATCAACTGCGGAAAGTGCATCTCACAATGAGCGTCCAAAATGGGGCACAGTTTCCCCGGGGCTCTCAACCGGAAAATACATCCCGGAATTTGCCCGAAAAATGGCCCCCAGTTTCCCAAACAGGCCGCTAACGGAAAGCGCATCCCGCTATCGAACTTCAAAGCGGGGTGCGCTTTCCGTGCCAGCAGTTCCGGGCATCCAGAGACCACTCATTTAAGTCTGTCCCCAGTGACTAGTAGTAGGCCCACATGGCTTCGACTTCGTTGAGGACCTCTACGACGCCCCAGCGTCGGGCGCTGCGGCTGGCCGAGTTGGGATCGAAGACTTCAATCTGGTCGGCGTCGTCAATACCGTAAAGCACAATGTAGTGGCCCACGTTGGTAAAGGTGCCCGGCCGAACGGCGGCGATGACGGGCGCTCCCGAACGCAGCACCTGAGTCATCGAGTCGCGATCGTTATGAAGCTCCGTTCCGTTAAGGCCCAGCTGCCATGCGCCGCGCGTCATAAATGACCATTCGGTGGCGCCGGTGGGGGCATAGTTGCCCGCCTCGGAAAGGGCGCACATGTCGACCGGTGTCATATCGGTGCGGCCGGTCTTAAAGATATAGACCATGGTGAGGCAAGTGGGACCGCAAGCGTTTTCGCGAATAGTGCCACCGGCATAGGGCAGCTCCGACCACGCAGGGTCGATCTGATAGATATGGGGCATCGTGCCGGCTTGCCATTGCGAGCGCGGAGTCGAAAAGGCGAAAGAATAACCGGGCGCGACGGGGGCCTTGAGCAGCTTGTCCTCGGCGGTGGGCTCGAGACCGGCCGAGCCGTGGGACATACAGGAGCTCATAAGCACAAAGACCAGACAGATGAGGATAGAGCACAGTGCGAGGCAAAGCCGACGAGCCGGCAGGGCGGGGGCATTCACGTACGATGTCGAGCGGTAGGGCTTGCCGTCGCGTCCGCCTTGGGGATGCGAAAAGAAGCGGTTGATATGGATGCCGGGCTGACGTGCGCCGTTGCGGCGCAGTTGCGGAACCTCGGCTTGGCGCTGTCGAGTGCGCGCGCCCAAGCGGCTATCTTGCTGTGCGCTTGTGCCCGTGCTCGGACGGCCGCTCTGCCGTGTTCTGTTTGTCTGCTGCCGAGACGAAGGCCCGGGTTGCTCTTGAGGGCGTTGCGGATTGCTGCTCGTGGCACTTCTGGGCATCGGCGTGGTGCGGCCAGCAAGGCGAACGCTTTGTCGCCGTTGATCACCGTCGTTGTATCCGTATGCCATTCGTACCGCCTTGTCTCATGTATAACCTGTCTATCCTACAAAAAGGATGTGCAACAAATGGGTCCGAGCGTCAAAAGCTCGGTAAACGGTACGAAAGGCGCAAAACACACGGCCTCAAAAACATTTCTATATGCGTCCAATGAGCGTACGCCCGTCGGACGGGCGACAACAATGAGCGGCAAACCGTGCCGTTCGTCCCAAAAACGGCGCCACTCATATGCGAGTTCTGCCTTCGGTCGAGCCATAAGCGGTAGCGCGACGCCGAGGCCGTATCTTAAAGCCACGAAATAAAAGTGCGCGGCAAAACAGACCGCGCAAGGGGTGACGCCAAAGAGGCGTCAATAAGGAAAGGAGGGGAACAATGGCGGACAAGAACGCAGAAGTTGCAGTCGAAGGTAACGGTGGCATGAAGAAAACGCTTTCGCTCTGGAACTTCTTCACCATCGGTTTCGGTGCCATCATCGGTACCGGCTGGGTTCTGCAGGTCGGCGACTGGATGGTCGTGGGCGGCGGTCCCGTTCCCGCTATGATCGCATTCCTCTTGGGCGCGATCTTCCTCGTGCCCGTCGGAGCTGTTTTCGGTGAGCTCACGGCTGCTATCCCCATTTCGGGCGGCATCGTCGAGTATGTCGATCGTAGCTTTGGCCGTACGATGAGCTACATCACTGGCTGGCTCCTGGCCCTGGGCAACGGCATCCTGTGCCCGTGGGAGGCCATCGCCATCTCGACCCTCGTGTCCGAGATGTTCGGCAGCCTGCCCGGCCTTGAGTGGCTGCGCGCCGTCAAGCTCTACACCATCCTGGGCGCCGACGTTTACCTGTTCCCGACGTTGATCGCGCTCGGCTTTGCAGCCTACGTCATCTTCCTCAACTTCCGCGGTGCCAGCTCGGCCGCCAAGCTCCAGGCCTTCCTGACCAAGGCCCTGCTCTGCGGCATGCTGCTTGCCATGGGCGTCTCGCTGTTCACCGGTTCGCCGGAACACGCCATGCCCGTGTTCTCCCAGGTCACCGGTGCTGGCGGCGGCAAGCCCGCTACCGAGGGCACCAGCCTGTTCGCCGGCATCGTGTCGGTCCTGGTTTTGACCCCGTTCTTCTACGCCGGCTTCGATACCATTCCTCAGCAGGCTGAGGAAGCAGCCGAGGGCCTCAACTGGAACAAGTTCGGCAAGATCATCTCCCTGGCCCTGCTGGCCGCCGGCGGCTTCTACATGGTCTGCATCTACTCGTTCGGCACCATCCTCGACTGGCATGAGTTTGTTAAGAGCCCGGTTCCCGCGCTTGCCTGCCTCAAGGGCATCAACATGCTCCTGTACCTGGCCATGCTCGTCATCGCCACGCTTGGACCCATGGGCCCGATGAACTCCTTCTACGGCGCTACGAGCCGCATCATGCTCGCCATGGGCCGCAAGGGCCAGCTGCCCGAGAAGTTCGCCGAGGTCGATCCCAAGTCCGGCGCTCCCAAGCTCGCCTGCGCCGTTCTGGGCGTCATCACCGTCATCGGTCCGTTCCTGGGCAAGAACATGCTCATCCCTCTGACCAACGTGTCGGCTCTCGCCTTCATCTTCTCCTGCGGCATGGTCGCCCTCGCTTGCCTGCGCATGCGCTTCACCGAGCCCGACCTGCCTCGTCCCTACGAGGTGCCCGGCGGCAAGTTTGGCATCAGCCTCGCTGTCGCTGCCTGCGCCGTCATCATTGGCCTGCTCGTGGTCCCGTTCTCTCCCGCCTCCCTCAACATGGTGGAGTGGAGCATCGTGATCGGCTGGCTGGCCGTTGGCCTGGCCCTCATGGCCTTCACCAATTCCCGCAAAAAATAACGCCTAGCCGGGGCGGATCGGGTGCGCGGACCCCTCTCTTCCGCGCACCGAACCCGGCACCACTTGGGTAGCTTTGTGAGGCCATAACCCAACATGGCCTCGCCCACTATATGGATCCATAAGGAGGAACCATGTCCACTAAGTACGCAATCGTTGGCGGTAAGCTCATCGACGGTACCGGTGCCGAGCCGGTCGAGAACTCCCTCGTTCTCGTCGACGACAACGGCAAGATCGAGTATGCCGGTGCTATGCAGGACCTTCCCGAGGGCGTTGAGGTTATCGACGCCACCGGCAAGACCGTCCTTCCCGGCCTGATCGACACCCACCTGCACTTCTCGGGCAACCTGACCGACGATGACACCGACTGGGTCATGCAGCCGCTCCTCGAGAAGCAGGCCGTCGCCGTCAAGCAGGCCTACGACTGCCTCACCCACGGCCTCACCACCGTCTGCGAGATCGGCCGCTTTGGTATCCAGATTCGCGACTGCATCGACAAGGGCGTCTTCAAGGGCCCGCGCGTTCTGGCCACCGGACTCGGCTTCTGCCGTGTTGCCGGCCACGGTGACTCCCACCACTGCACCCAGGAGCTCAACAAGGAATCCCATCCCTGGGGCGACCAGGTCGATGGTCCTTGGGATCTGCGCAAGGCCGTCCGTCGTCGCCTGCGCGAGAACCCCGATGCCATAAAGATCTGGGCTACCGGTGGCGGCATCTGGCGTTGGGATTCCGGTCGCGACCAGCACTATTGCTCCGAGGAGATCCAGGCCGTGGTCGAAGAGGCAAAGATGGTCGGCATCCCCGTGTGGAGTCACTGCTACAACAACCACGCCGCCGCCTACGACTCCGTTCGCTTTGGCTGCGAGCAGCTGATTCACGGCTTCGATATCGATGAGCGCACCATGGACCTCATGGCCGAGCAGGGCACCTTCTTCACCCCGACGATCGCCTTCCTGCCCACCTGGTACGCCACCTATCCGCCCGTCTACGTCCCCGAGCTGCACGACAAGTACGAGGGCACCCTGGTCGAGAAGGAGCTGCAGCGCAACTACGACTGCCTGCGCGAGGCCAAGAAGCGCGGCGTCGTCATGACGATCGGCTCCGACTCCTTCTCCTTCGTCACCCCGTACGGCACCTGCTCCATCGAGGAGATGTACGAGTTCGTCGACAAGATCGGCTTCACTCCGGTCGAGACCATCACCTGCGCCACCCTCAACGGTGCCAAGATGTGCCACATCGAGGACGAGACCGGTTCCATCGAGGCCGGCAAGTGCGCCGACCTGCTGGTTGTCAACGGTGACGTCGCCGCCGACATCCACGTGCTCAACACCGACAACATGGACGTCATCATGAAGGACGGCTGGATCGTCGAGGCTGGCACCTTTGGCGAGGCCAACAAATACAGCGCCTAAGATACCGTTTGTCGATGGCTGGATGTAAAACACAGTTTTTGATTGCATAATGCAATGGAGAGGGTCGCTTGCGGCCCTCTTTATTGCTATGGGTGCTAAGGACAAGAGGGGATGACGGTGGATTTAAACAGGCTGATTCTGGGCAAGAGCTACAACTCTACCAAGGTCTTTCGTACGGCCCAGCATGTGGTTCAGGCCATCCTGCTCGGTATTGTCGTTCCGGCGCTTATCCTGCTGCTTATCTGGGATTTAACCGATAATCCCAATCCCGTTCCGGGCGTTGTCGTTATTGCCGGCCTGGTCATGCTGTGCTTCTTTTTCTCGTATGTCTTTGTGGTCCCCGACGACCTCACATCGAGCGCAACCGACCGTACGCTCGCCATCGCATCAAAAATATTCGCCTACACGTCGCGCGGCCTTACGCCCGAAGCGGCCCTGGGCGCCTCTAAAATTATCCTGTCCGAGACCATCGCCTCTGCCATCTGCTTTACCGATGGCAAACAGGTGTTGGCAAGCTGGGGCGAGGACTCGGCAAAGTGCCCTGCCGGCACCCCGGTTGTGCTCAAGACCACGCTCAACGTGATCGAGTCCGGCGAGCAGAGTGTATTTTCGCGCGACGCCTCCAATGAGACGGGCGGCTATTTTCCCCGCCTGCGCGCCGGCATTGTCGCGCCGCTTACCGTGCGCGGGCATTGCGTGGGTACGCTCGAGCTGTACTATCCCCGCCTGAGCAGCATCGATATGCGCCAGACGGCGTTGGCCTCGGGTTTTGCCGATCTCATCTCCACGCAGCTCGCCAGCTTTGAGCTCGAGCGCCAGGACGAGCTCACAGCCCGCGTGGAGCTTCGGGCCCTGCAGTCGCAGGTCGACCCGCATTTTCTGTTCAACACCATTAGCACGATCGTGTCGCTCGTTCGAACCGAGCCCGACAAGGCGCGATCGCTGCTCATCGATTTTTCCAATTACTATCGTCAGACGCTTTCTGACTCCGATACGCTCACCACGCTCGAGCATGAGGTGGAACAGGGCACCCGTTATATCAATCTTATGCAGGCCCGGTATGGCGACGGCCGTCTGCGCGTCTCGGTCGATATCGACTTTGAGGTGCGCGATTGCATGGTGCCGCCGTTTATCTTGCAGCCGTTGCTCGAAAACTGCATCAAGCATGCGCAGCGCGAGACCGAGCCGCTTTCTATTCGTGTTAGGGCTTTTGAGACCGATGACGGCTTGGAGATCATCGTCGAAGATGACGGCATCGGTATGAGCGAAGAAGTCTGCGCGCATCTGTTTGAGCAGCATCGCCGAGAGGAGCCCGAGAGCATTACCGCCGACGGATCCATCAAGCGAGGTTGCGGCCTGGCGCTCTTCAACGTGCTTCAGCGCATCCATTTCTTTTACGGAGAAGATTCTGGCATGCGCGTGAAGTCCCAGGAAGGCGTGGGAACACAGGTCATCGTCGAGCTGAACGGCGAGCCGCATGAGCCGGCGCCGATGAAGGTGTAGCGCGCGGTTGGATTGAGAGAAAAAAAGAGGGGAAGCGCATATGTCCGAGGGATGGAACATCTTGGTGGTTGATGACGAGCCCCCTATTAGGGCTGATCTACGTTATCTGTTGGAAAAGGATGCGCGTGTGGGCCAGATTGCCGAGGCGGGCAATGTCACCGAGGCTGTGGAATCGATCCTGTCGAACAAGCCCGACGTCTTGTTTTTGGATATCACGATGCCCGGTCGCTCGGGAATCGAGCTTGCCGAGACGCTGCAGAACCTAAAGACGCCGCCGGTCGTGGTGTTTGTGACGGCATTTGCCGAGTATGCGGCCGATGCCTATAACCTCGATGCCGTCGATTACATCGTCAAGCCGGTCGAGGACGCGCGCCTGTCGAAGGCGCTCGACAAGATCGAAACCGCCCTGGGTGTTCGCCGCGCTGTCCATACCCCGCGCCAGCCCCTTCGCCTGACGGTGGATCGTGGGGGTAAAAAGGTGTTCATTCCCGTGGCGGATGTCTGCTACTTTGAGGCACGCGCCGATTTTTGCAACGCCGTCTGCGCCGAGGGAACATACCTGATCAATGAGTCGATTTCCTCGCTCGAGCGGCGCCTGGCCTCCGAGGGCTTTATCCGTGTCCACCGCAGTTATCTGGTCAATTTGGAAGACGTGCACAATGTCGAGATCGGCTCCACGGGCCTGATGGAGCTCAGGCTCGATCGCGTGACCTCGACGGTGCCCGTGTCCCGCCGTCGCGCCGCCGAGGTTAAGACGCACCTGGGGCTTGCGTAAGCGGTCCGCACGCCACCGTTTACCGCCGCAGGTTTGGCACGGGCGCGCGGTGGGCATAATGGGTGGCATCGAATGAAATCGAAAGGATCATTATGCCTGCGCTCATTACGCATCATCTGTTTGGCGAGGAAAGCATCGACCGTCTTCCGCAGGGCGTTATCACGTCCGACGAGGAGCGTATTGCCTTTATCCTGGGCAACCAGGGCCCCGACCCGTTTTTCTTCCACATTCTGACACCGCGTGTTTCCGACTGTACGCTGCTGGCGCAGGTCATGCATCGCTCGCGCATGTCTCGCCAGTTCGCGTGCCTGCGCGACGGCGTGTCGCATCTGCTGCCGCGCGACGCCAGCTTGGGTCGCGCCTTTGCGCTGGGTCTGCTGTCTCATTACGTGCTCGACCGCAACGCCCACCCCTTTGTCTATGAGCAGCAGTTTGGCATCGTGGAGTCCGATTCAGAGCTTGAGGATTCGAGCAGTCAGGTCCATGCCGTGATCGAGAGCGACCTGGATGTACTGATGCTGCAGCTTAAGCGCGATGGCGCTACGGTCGACGATTACCCGCCGGCGGGCGAGATCGTCACCACCGATCGCATCAGTCGCGTGGCCGGCGTGCTGATGAGCTATGTTGCCGGACGCGTGTACGGCATTGACATTCCGGCGGGGGAGTACGGTGCTGCCGTTGCCAATATGCAGCGACTTTACCGTGCGATTGAGCCGGCCGACTCCGTAAAGACGCGCGCGATCTCGCTGGTTGAGGGGTTGGTGCACGACTACTCGCTGCTCGACGGCCTTGCCCATCGCGTGACGACGGAGCTGCCCGAGCGCACCGGTAACCTGGGCCATCTGACATGGAAGAATCCCTTTACCGATGAGGTCTCGAACGAGAGTTTCCCCGAGGTCTTTGATCGCGCGCTGGTCGATTACGAGTGCACGGTCGCGCGTTTTATCGAGACCGGTGACATGGAGGCCGTGACCGGTCACGTCAACTACAGCGGCCGCGTGCTCGGCACCGACGAGGAGTTCGACCGCGAGGAGTAGGGTCCGCTCCTGTCTCTTTGCCGAATCCTTACCGGCGCCTCCGTGCAATTGGGGTACGATGAACTAGCTGCATATCGGGCGAATACGAAGGGTCCCTGTCCATGAAATACACCAAGCTCGAGCGTAACTGGGTCATGTACGATGTGGGAAACTCGGCCCTCGTGCTGCTCAATACCTCGGTGGTGCCCATCTACTTTAACGCCATCAATACCGGCGCTTCCTCGGCAGACCTGGTGGTCGCTTGGGGCAACGCGCAGACGATTGCCTCGCTGGTCATTGCCATGCTCATGCCCATTCTGGGCGCGCTTGCCGATTACGCCGGCAACAAGATCAAGTTCTTCTTGGGCTTCTTCCTCACGGGCCTGGTTCTTTGCCTGGCGCAGGCTATCCCAATGTCCGCCATGGCATTTTTGACTGTGTACGTGCTGTGCACCATCGGCCTCAACTCTTCTATGACGTTCTACGACGCCATGCTGCCCGACATTACCACCGACGAGCGCATGGACGTCGTGTCCAGCTCGGGCTATGCCTGGGGCTACATCGGTTCCACCGTGCCGTTCATCATCTGCCTGGCGCTTATCATGGGTGGTCCCGCTCTTGGTGTCCCCACCATGCTGGCAACGCGTCTGTCGTTTGTCATCACCGGTGCCTGGTGGCTCATCTTTACCCTGCCGCTCATTCGCACCTATAAGCAAAAGTACGGTCGCGAGCGTGGTCCCGAGGACACCATCGGCCACATCGTGGGCGGCGTGTTCTCCGAGGTCGGACACACCATGCGCGAGATTGCCCACAACAAGACCGTGCTGGTCTACATGATCGCGTTCTTCTTCTACATCGACGGTGTGCACACGGTCATTTCCATGGCAACCAGCTATGGATCGGCTTTGGGCATCGACTCGACCCAACTGGTGCTGGCTCTGCTCGTTACGCAGTTTGTGGCCTTTCCGTCCGCCATCATCTACGGCAAGCTTGCCGGTCGCGTGGGCACACTCAATATGATCTTGGTGGCCGTCGCCGCCTATATGGGCATCGTGCTCTTTGCCGCGTTCTTCCTCAAGACCGCCTTTGAATTCTGGGTGCTTGCCATTATGGTCGGCCTGTTCCAGGGCGGTGTGCAGGCGCTCAGCCGTAGCTACTTCGGCCGCATTATTCCCAAGGAAAAGTCCAACGAGTACTACGGCTTCTTTGATATCTTTGGCCGCTATGCAAGTGTCATGGGCACCTTCTTGGTGTCGGTCGTCACCTCGCTGACCGGCAACCCCTCGCTGGGCGTCCTGTCTATCGGCGTGCTGCTGGTGGTGGGCTTCGTGCTGCTGGTCCGTCTGTCCTGCATGTCTCAGACGGCAGAGCAGGCCGCATAGGAACTTGCCGGTAATTGCGTCCGCCGCGATACTCTTTTGGGGTTATCCGCAATAAACATTCTGACTTTCGAACAATGATTAGCCCAAGTGGGTATGATGGAGTCAGCTAGGTCGCGGGGCGTCGCCTGTGTTTGGCGGCGTCCCGTTTTTGTGTTGCAGGGAGGGTAAGGCATGAACGCCACGGTCGTGATTCCAACGTATTGGGCGGGCGATGACGCTCGCGCAAACGCCCCTGGCACCTATGACCATTCGACACGACTCAACGCCGACAATCCCGAACTCGACCGCTGCCTGGTCTCGCTTGAGCAGGTACGTGACATCCCGCGCATCATCCTTTTGGTGGTCTGTCCCGTTTCTGCCACAGCCGATGTGTCGCTGCGCGTGCACGAGATTGTCGACGCGCATCCCACGCTCAAGGTCACCGTTGTTACCAACACCCAGGCCTCGCGCATCGCAGACCGGGTTGCTCAGATCGCACCCAAGGGTTCGGGCGAGTGCGTGAGTCTGCGAGGCTACGGCGCCATCCGCAACATGGGGCTAGCCTGTGCCGCTGTGCTGGGGCATGACGCGGTTATCTTTTTGGATGACGATGAGACTGTCATCGACGCCGACTTTATGAAGCGCGCGACCTATGCGCTGGGCCAGCAGACGCGTCAGGGCCTGCCGATTTTGGTCAAGAGCGGTTACTTTTACGATCGCGACGGATCCCCGCTGGCGCCCACGGACAAGGTGGGCATCTGCCATCGTTGGTGGACCAAGCGCATCGAGTTCAACCGTTGGATGAAAAAGGCGCTCTCGGGCACCCGCATCTCGCGCTCCAACTACGTGTGCGGCGGCCTGATGGCCCTGCACGCCCGCGCCTTTACGCGTGTGGCCTTTGATCCGTTTATCACCCGTGGCGAGGATCTGGATTACCTCTTTAACATGCGCATGTTTGGCTATGACGTGTGGTTTGACAACGAGTGGGCCGTTCGTCACCTGCCGCCCGAGTCCGAGAAGCGCTCACCGCGCTTTATGCAGGATGTATACCGTTGGTACTACGAACGGGCCAAGTTGACGTTCGCCGCGCATCAAAAGGAGCTCATCCCCGTTACGGCGGCATCGCTCATGCCCTACCCGGGCCCGTGGATTTCGCGCGAGCTCGACGACCGCGTGCGCAAGACCGCTATGGTCCGCAGCGTGTTTACCCGCGAGCATGAGGGCTACCTGCGCATCTGGCGCCATGGTATCGACGAGGCAAAGGCCTATGCGCGCCAAAACGCTGCAAGCTATCTGCGTTTCCAGAGCTTTTGGCCCAAGATCATGGACGGGCTTTGGCGTGACGCACAACTGATCAGTATCCTGGAGGGGGCCGAATGATCGACCGCCGCGCCCAGCGCGATAGTTCAATATCAATCTTTCGCATCATTGCCGTTGCCTGCGCCATTTGCGTGCTGGTGTACTTTATTTTTGCCTTGGTGACCGGTATCGAGCCGATCGCCACGGTGATTGCCTGCGCGCTGCTGTGCATCTTTCTGTGCATCTTTATCTTTTTGACGCTCAATCCCGATTCGGTGCGCTCCCAGTACACCGAGGAGACGCTCTCGGTGGCCTCGGCCATGCTCGAGGACATTAAGGGCGGTCTGACGCAGGAATCGGCGCGTTTGGTGTGCCGGCGCATTTTGCCCGAGACGCGCGCCATGACGGTGGCCATCACCGACGAGGACAACGTGCTTGCCTGCGCGGGCGAGTTTGAGGAAAAACTGCTGCCCGATACTCCCATCCACACGCTTGCCACGCGCTACGTTATCGAACATGGCATCGTGCAGTCGTTCAACCGTATGGTGGATGTCGTGGGTTCGGACGGCTCGCACAACCAAGTCCCCGCCGGCATTATCGCTCCCATCAAGGTGGGCGATCGTACCGTCGGCACGCTCAAGTTCTACTACAAGACCCCGCGCGCCGTCGACCGTACCCAGTACGCGCTTGCCTCGGGCTTTGCCGAGATCTTGTCCACGCAGCTCGCCATCCACGAGCTCGAGGTGCAAAAGGAACTCACGGCGCGCGCTGAGGTGCGTGCGCTGCAGGCGCAGATTAACCCGCACTTCCTGTTCAACACGCTGAACACCATTGCATCGTTTACGCGCACCGACCCGTTGCGGGCCCGCGAACTGCTTCGTGAGTTCTCATCGTTCTATCGTGCCACGCTCGACAACTCGGGATCGCTTATTCCGGTCTCGCGCGAGGTCGCACAGACCAAGCGCTACCTTACCTTTGAGAAGGCCCGCTTTGGCGAGGACCGCGTGCTTGCGACGTTCGATGTGTCCGAGGACGTGGAAGATACGCTGGTGCCGGCGTTCGTGATCCAGCCGATTGTCGAGAACGCCGTACGTCATGGTATGGGCGATGACGACGCCCTGAGGATCGACGTGACCGTTCACCAAGACGGCGAGGATGCAATCTTGATTGCCGTGGCCGATAATGGCGTGGGCATGGATGAGGGTACCGCCGCCAGACTGTTTGACGAGCGCTCTGCCCGTCCCGACGCCAGCTCTCCCCAGGGTGGCGGCGCCGGTGTGGCCATGCACAATATTTCGGAGCGCATCCATCGCTTTTATGGGCCGCACTCCTATACGCGTGTCGAATCGGCGCCGGGCAAGGGCACCAAAGTGCTCCTTCATCTTGATTTGTCAGAGAGCATCTTTGACATTCAAGAGTAAAATAAAAGGCTACGGGCTCAACGTCATGCGACGGATGCCCGGCGTAGTTAGTTGACGAAAGGTTTTATCCCTATGCTGCGTGCGATGATTGTGGATGATGAGGCGCCGGCTCGCTCGGAGCTTCGCTTCCTGCTCGAGCAAACGGGCAAGATCGGCACGATCACGGAGGCGTCGAGCGTCCGCTCCGCCATCGAGATGCTTATGGAAAGTCGCGTGGATGTCGTGTTTCTCGATATCTCGATGCCCGGTGCCTCGGGCCTGCAACTTGCCGAGGCGCTGCATAAGCTCAAAAATCCGCCGGCGATCGTGTTTGTGACTGCGTATAGCGACCATGCGGTCGAGGCATTCGACGTCGATGCCGTCGATTATCTGATGAAGCCTGTCGAGGAAGCTCGCTTGGATCGCGCGATCGAGAAGGTCATGCAACGCGCCAAGCCGGTTACGGACAGCAAAGTGACCATCGAGCGTATCCCGGTGGAAAAGGGCGGCCGCAAGGTGCTCATTCCCGTGGATGACATCCGCTTTATCATGGCAAAGGACGATTACTCCTGCATCTATACCGTCGATGATCGCTTTTTGTCGACGACCTCGCTGGCGCAGTTTGAGGCCAAGCTCTGCGACTTTGGCTTCTTCCGTGTTCACCGCCGCTATATCGTCAACCTAGCGTGCGTCACGGACGTCGAGACGGTGCCCTCGGGCGCCATCCAGCTGGGCATTACGGGCGTCGACGAACGCGTGCCGGTTTCTCGCCGCCGCGTCGTGCCGCTCAAGAAGGCCCTGAGTCTCTAGCACGCTGGCCCCGCAGCCCTGTAGACCCATCGTCTGCGGAGCCGTGGGGCCTTTTTTGTATGTATCTGCCGAATCGTTTTTTGCGGAAGGGATCCCATGAACAGTGCAAGCGCCAAGCGTATCGACATCATCTCGGACACCCACGGCTATTTATCGCCTGCGCTCTTGGATGAGCTTGAGGGCGCAGACCTGATCATCCACGCCGGCGACCTCACGTCAGAGATGGACTACGAGCACCTATGCACCATCGCCCCCGTGCGGGCCGTCTTGGGCAACAACGATTACTACCGCGACTACGGCCCCGATGTAGACCGTCTTGCACTCTTTACCTACGAAGGCCTCAAATTCGCCGTAGCCCACTACCGCGAAGACCTTCCGGTGGGATCCGTAGACGTAGCCATCAACGGTCACACCCACGTAACCAAAGAAGCCCAAGTGGGCCGCTGCTTAGTCCTCAACCCGGGCAGCGCCAGCTACCCCAGAGGCACCCGAGGCCCCACCATGGCCAGAATGCTCGTCAAAGACGGCAAGATCCTAAGCACCAAGTTTATTGACTTGGACTAACCGCAACAAAAGGCAGAGCTTCAGCGACAACCTTAGACAACCCCGCCGAGGAGAACGGGGACCTCGAGCCGCGGAAGCGGCGAGGAACAACAACGACTCGAACAAAGTGACGGCAGGGAGGGTCTCCGGGGCTGGGGGCGGGGGTTAAGTTTGTCGCGAGTTCCGCACGCAAAGGAAAGCACTTAATGTGCTTTCCGTCTTGCGCAGGACTGTAGAGCAGTAAACTTAACCCCCGCCCCCAGCCCCGGAGACCCTCCCGGATGGCCCCAAAAATTTTTTCAAAAAAGTTGTTGCGCGCCGGACAGACTTCTGTGTATACTAATCCCCGCAGCGCACGCGAGCGGAAACAAACGCGAACGTCTGCCTGGGGAGTTAGCTCAGTTTGGTTAGAGCGCCGGCCTGTCACGTCGGAGGTCGCGGGTTCGAGCCCCGTACTTCCCGCCAACGCAATTAAAGCCACGTCTTCGGACGTGGCTTTTTGCGTTTGATGCACTTTGTTTCGATAGAACGATCGCCCTGGTGCATCTTCGCCCAGAATCCCCGCGCCTTCGGGGACGCAAGTAAAATCTAATAAGCATATCTGTCTAAACAACAGCTTTGTTGCGCAACACCTGTTCAACGAGACAGGGGGTTAGGTTATACTAAATTCCACTGTGCGCCGCATCTGATGCATTTCGCTCCAAGCGCGGCACTCAGTGGATATCCGATTTACCATTTGGATGTCCTGGCGGTCATTTAGCGTCTCGACACAAGCTCGGCCCCGGAGCTCGTTCGAGCTGTTCGTATTCCTTGAAAGGGGAAAAATGGACATATCGAGGAAGACTGATTACGCCCTTCGTATGCTGGCGATGCTTGCCGAGGATCCGGAGTGTTTGCTTTCTGTTCGCACCGCTGCCGAAGAGGTCAATGTCCCGTATTCGTTTGCCCGCTCGATTCAGCACGGTTTGGTCCAGGCCGGTATTGTGGAGAGCCTGCGTGGCGTCCACGGTGGCATGCGTCTCAAGGTCAGTCCGGACGACGTCACTATCCGCCAGGTCGTCGAGGCCGTTCAGGGTCCTATGGTTATGAACGATTGCACCGCGCCCGATGGTGACTGTGCGCGCATGGGCGCGTGCTGCTATCATCCCCTGTGGGCCGGAGCTCAGGCGTTGATGCGCGACTACCTCGATTCCGTTTCGCTCGGCGACATCGTCGCTCACCGCCAGTTCCCGGCCGTCGATCCCAAGTTCGCCGACCGCGAAGCGTTTCCCGAGTACGCCACCTGCGCGTGCGCTTACCGGGAGGAATAGCGCCGCATAAGGAGTATAGCCATGATTCAGGACCCCTTTCGTTCGATGATTCGTTCGGAAGGGGTCCTGCGTTATCGCGACCTTCCGTGGCGCCGCACACGCGATCCGTACATCATTTGGCTTTCTGAGGTCATGCTGCAGCAAACGCAGGTGCCGCGTGTGGAGGCGCGCATGCCGGTGTGGCTCGATCGTTTTCCGACTGTGCAGGCGCTTGCCCAGGCCGCGCCTTCCGATGTTTTGGACGCTTGGCAGGGCATGGGCTACAACCGACGCGCTCTGGCGCTTCATGGGGCCGCTCAACGGGTCGTAGAGGATTGGGGCGGGGAGTTTCCGCGCGAGACGCACAATCTGGTCGCGCTGCCCGGCATTGGCCCGGCAACGGCGCAGGGCATCCGTTCGTTTGCGTTTGATCTTCCAGGCGTGTATCTGGAGACCAATGTGCGCACGGTCTTTCTGCATCATTTCTTTCCCGATGTACCGGCCGTTCCCGATCGCGAGCTGGTGCCGCTGATCCAAGCCGCCTGTCCGGCGGCCCCTGGTGCGGCGGCGGATGAGATTGCGCCCTTTGCCGCGCCTCAAGACGATGCCGACACGCCGCGCGCGTGGTATTACGCGTTGCTGGATTACGGCGCGTATCTTAAAAAGACGCTGCCCAATCCGTCCAGGCGATCGGCGGGCTATAGCCGTCAGTCCAAGTTTGAGGGCTCGCGTCGCCAAAAGCGCGCGCATATCGTGCGTATGTTGCTGGCAGCGCGCGATGGGCAGCCGGCGGGGATTACGCTTGCTGATGCCGTGGTGGGCGTTAACGAGATGGAAGCGGCAGCCGGTCGCGGGCCGGTCGAGTGCGACTTGATCGCGGGCATTCTAGCTGACCTGGAGCGCGAGGGCTTTTGCCGAGCCGAGGACGATCGTTGGTTGAGTGTGTAGCCCGCTCAAATCTGAAGAACGGGATTGTAAGGTTTAAATTCTCGGCTTGAGGGGCATCCTAAAGACGAGGCCGCTCGGAGCCTACGGGCGGCATGCGTTGAAGGGAAGTACACCTATGGATTTTGAGAACTCCCAAACCAAGAAGAACCTCGAGACCGCTTTTGCCGGTGAGTCCCAGGCACACACCAAGTATCGCTACTATGCCTCTAAGGCCAAGAAGGATGGCTACGTTCAGATCTCGAATATCTTTGCCGAGACGGCTGGCAACGAGTCCGAGCACGCCAAACTGTGGTTTAAATATCTGCACGACGGCGCCGTTCCGGGCACTCTGGACAACCTGCGCGACGCCGCCGCGGGCGAGAACTACGAGTGGACCACGATGTATGACGAGTTTGCCAAGACCGCCGAGGAGGAGGGTTTTGCCGAGATCGCCGAGAAGTTCCGTGGCGTCGCCGCCGTCGAGAAGGCCCACGAGGAGCGCTACAACAAGCTCGTCGAGCGCATTGAGTCGGGCGAGGTGTTTGAGCGCGAGGGCGTAAAGGTGTGGAAGTGCCTGAACTGCGGACATCTGCACGTTGGTGCCGAGGCACCTGAGGTGTGCCCGGTGTGTAACCACCCCAAGGCGTACTTTGAGGAGCAGGTGGTGAACTACTAGCGCTTGGCGCTGGCTGCTGCGGAGCGCAGGGCGGGGAAATACCTTTCCCTCTCGCTCACGGCTTCGCAGAGTCGCGCGAGGCAAAGGTATTTCCCCGCCTTGCGCTCCGGCGTTGGGTCGTCGCGTGCTCGATACAGAAAAGCTGATAAAAAAGGTTGTGTGCCGCCCCTTTTTGGGGCGGCACGTTTTTGTGGGGTCCCGGTCTCCACAGTTTTCGTCAAGCTATTGGTTAGATTTTGGTCAGTTGGCGTAAGGGTGGAAGGCCAAAAGATTGTTGGCGAAAAAAGCTCAGAGAAAGTGCTGGTAGGGGAGTTGTTGAGCTTTTCGACAGCTTTTGAGCAAAAGAAACTTTGTGGCTATTGCCGGCGATTGCGTTGTCGCGGTCATGGCGGTGCGGGATGCTGGTCGTAAGCGTCGAATGCTCCGATTTTGGAGGCCAGCATGGATCTGTTTCTTGAGACTCCGCAGCAACAAGCTGAGCGCATGCTGCGTCAGCAGCAACGACTCATGGAGATGCAAATGCAAGGGGTTGCCAACCAGGCGCCCGTGCAAAACGTCGTGCCCGCTGCTGTACCTGCAGCTGTGCCCGGGTGTGAATCGGCGCCAGAGGCCTATTCCGTACAGCAAGATTCATATGCGCAGGAGCTCGCGTTCGACAAGCATCGTGCGCGTCGCCGTCGCTGGGCCCAGCGCCTGCGTACGTTGGCGATGATCGTGCTCATCCCGTTGGGGCTTGCGGCCATCTTTCTGGCGTCGTATGCCCTCACGTGCATCCTCAACGGTGCATCGCCCAACGAGGTGCTCCAACATCTAGCGGCCCTGGGCCAGCGCCTAGATGACGTCATAACAACCATCCGCGCCGGCTGGGAGAGTTAGCGTTTTAGCGTCCGCGGCTCTAAGAGAAATTTGTCTGCAAGGCAGTGAGTGATCCGTGTGTGTGGCGGGGTAAGATTGATCGCGGTTTTGATTGATGATCGATTGGGTTTGTTGGGCGGAGTTTATGTCTGCAATTGATATTGCACTTATTGTGATTGCTTTGGTGGCGGTGGGGGTCGCTGCGGCCTGTGCCCTGCAGCTCAAGGGCCTTCGTGCCGAGTTGCGGGAGCGTGGCGACAGTAGCGCGGAAACGCTGGCAGCACTCGAGCAGGCCAACAACGCGCTCGATGCCCTGAACGTCGCGCTGGCCGAAACACGCCGCACGGCCAATGCCATCGCGCAGCAGCAGACGACCGATGCGGCCGTGGAGCAGCAACGTTACCTGGCCATCGCACGCGAGTTCTCGCAAGCTGGTGACCGGATGGATGACCTGCGCCGTGAGACGGCCCAACAGCTCGGCGCCAATCGCGAGGGCATCGAGCATCGCCTGGACAAGGTGCGCGAGACGGTCGATGCTCAGCTGGGCGCCATCCGCAAAGACAACAACGTGCAGCTCGATCAGATGCGTGCGACGGTGGACGAGAAGCTCTCTCGCACGCTCAACGACCGTCTGTCTGCATCGTTTAAGCAGGTGAGCGACCAGCTCGAGGCCGTGTACAAGGGCCTGGGCGACATGCAATCTATCGCCACTGGCGTGGGCGACCTTAAGCGCGTGCTGGGTAACGTCAAGGCGCGCGGCATTTTGGGCGAGGTGCAGCTGGGCGCGATCCTGGCGGATATCCTCACACCCGATCAGTATCTGGAAAACGTTGCCACCAAGCCCGGCGCCTCGGAGCGTGTTGAGTTTGCCGTCAAGCTGCCGGTAGACGAGGGCGACCCCGTACTGCTGCCGATTGACTCCAAATTCCCGGGCGACGCGTACGAGCATCTGCTCGATGCCCAGGAGTCGGGCGACGCGGATGCCGTCGCCGCCGCGCGCAAGACGCTTGACGCTATGGTCAAGCGTGAGGCAAAGGACATCTGCGAAAAGTATCTGAGCGTGCCCGTGACCACCAACTTTGGCATCATGTTCGTTCCGTTTGAGGGGCTGTACGCTGAGGTCGTCAGCCGCCCCGGGCTTATCGAGACCCTGGGCCGCGACTATCATGTCAACGTTGCCGGCCCTAGCACCATGGCGGCCATTCTCAACAGCCTGCAGATGAGTTACCAAACGTTTAAGCTGCAAAAACGCACCGACGATGTACTGCGCGTGCTCTCCGCTGTCAAGGCCGAGCTGCCGCGCTATCAAAAGGCGCTGCGCCGCGTCCAGCAGCAGATCGAGACCGCGGGCAAAACGGTCGAGGGCATCATTACCACGCGCACCAACGTCATGGAGCGCAAGCTCAAGGACATCGACGCGCTGGAAGACGCCGACCAAGCCGATGAGATCTTGGGGCTCACGCCCGCGGGCTTTCCCACAGACCAAGAAGACGAGGACTAATTGCAACAAGACGGCGGGGCGCCGGCGCAAACGCGGATGCCCCGCTGCTTTTCGCATCGTGCTTGCCTGAAGTGCGCTTCAATGTGCAACAATGGCGTTTCGCCCTATCAGACGCGAAAGGAAGCCCATGTCTCAGAGAAGCACCAGCCCGCTCAAACGCTCCACCGTGCGCCGCACGCTACAGCGTTTTTGGGATGTCACGCGCACGCAGCCGCTGATTGTCTTTCTCTCGGTGTTCTCGTCGGCGGGCTACATCTTTTTGCTGACGTTTGCCAATACCTATGTGATGGCCCTCATTGTCGACCGCGTTCAAGCCGGTCCCGTGGCGGGTGACCAGGTGTTTGAGGTCTTCGGTCCCTACATTCTGGCGCTCGTGCTCGTCAACCTGGTGGGCCAGATCCTCTCCAAGCTGCAGGACTACACCGTCTACAAGCTCGAGATCGCGGGCAACTATCACCTGGCGCGCCTGTGCTTTGACACACTCTCCAACCAATCCATGACATTCCATACCAGCCGCTTTGGCGGATCGCTTGTGAGCCAGACAAGCCGTTTTATGAGCGGCTACACCGGTCTGGTCGACGTGACGGTGTATTCGCTCATCCCCACCATCACCTCGGTCATCTGCACCGTGGCCGCACTCGCCCCGGTGGTGCCGACGTTTACCGTGATCCTGGTGTGCATCATGGTCGTCTACATCGCGTTTGTCTGGCTTATGTACAAGCGCATCATGCCGCTTTCGGCCGCGACGTCCGCCGCCCAGAACAAGCTCTCGGGCGTGCTCTCCGACGCGGTCACGAACATCTTGGCCGTCAAGACCTGCGGGCGCGAGGACTTTGAACGCGATCTGTTCGACGCCGCCGATCGTGCCGCGCGCGACGCCGAGACGGTCTCGATGCACGCCATGATGCAGCGCAACTTTACGACCTCGGGCCTTATCGTCATCACCATGGCCGTGGTGAGTGTGTTCGTGGCGGGCGGCAACGCGTGGTTTGGCATCTCGGCCGGCTCGCTCGTCATGATCTTTACCTACACCTATAACCTCACCATGCGTCTGAACTACGTAAGCTCCATGATGCAGCGCATCAACCGCGCGCTCGGTGATGCGGCCGAGATGACGCGCGTGCTGGACGAGCCGCGTCTGGTGGCAGACGACGAGAACGCTCCCGAGCTTAAAGTGACCGAAGGTGCGATTGATTTTGAGCACCTGAGCTTTGCATATCGTGACGCCGCGGCGGGCGAGAACGTGTTCGACGACCTGACGCTTCACGTGGCGGCGGGCCAGCGCGTGGGCCTGGTGGGTAAATCGGGCTCGGGCAAGTCGACGCTCACCAAGCTGCTGTTGCGCTTGGACGATGTGCAGGGCGGCCGCGTGCTCGTGGACGGCCAGAACGTCTCGCGCTGCACGCAGCAGAGCCTGCGCCGCCAGGTTGCCTACGTGCCGCAGGAGGCGCTGCTGTTTCACCGCTCCATTCGCGAAAACATTGCCTACGGTCGTCCCAACACCACCGACGAGCAGATTCGCGAGGCCGCGCGCCTGGCCAATGCCCTGGAGTTTATCGACCGCTTGCCCCGTGGCTTTGACACCATGGTGGGCGAGCGCGGCGTTAAGCTCTCGGGCGGCCAGCGTCAGCGCGTGGCTATCGCCCGCGCCATCCTAACCGACGCGCCGATTCTGGTGCTCGACGAGGCGACCTCTGCCCTCGACAGCGAGTCCGAGGCGCTGGTGCAGGAGGCGCTCGAAAACCTGATGCGCGGCCGCACCTCCATTGTGGTGGCACATCGCCTGTCCACCGTGGCCTCGCTCGACCGCATCGTGGTGCTGGCGGACGGCGAGATTGTCGAGGACGGCACGCATGCGCAGCTTGTCGAGGCGGGTGGCGAGTACGCGAGCCTGTGGGGCCGCCAGACCGGCGCATTCTTGGAGGCGTAAGCGTCTCGGACGTGGGACAATTGTGCCCATAAGTTTATTGTGCCGTTGAGCCGAGGAGTCGTTATGCCACGCGAGACCAATGCCGCCAAGCGCGAGCGCGCCATCGAGGTGTGTGAGCGCCTCAACCGTCGCTATGGCCCGGTCGAGTGCTTTTTGGACCACGAGAATCCCTTCCGCCTGCTGATCGCGGTGCTGCTCTCGGCACAAACGACCGATGGGCAGGTCAACAAGGTGACGCCGCGGCTGTTTGCCCAGTGGCCCACGCCCGAGGCCATGGCCGGGGCGAGCGTAGCTGACGTGGCGGACACCATCAGGTCACTCGGCTTCTACAAGAGCAAAGCCAAGCATGCCGTCGAGGCCGCTCAGATGATCGTCGCCGACTATGGCGGCGAGGTGCCGGCCGACATGGAGGAGCTCGTCAAACTGCCGGGCGTGGGACGCAAGACGGCGAACATCGTGCTCAACGTGGGGTATGGCATCGTGGAGGGCATTGCGGTGGACACGCACGTCAACCGCATTGCGCACCGCCTGATGCTGAGTCCCAAGACGCATGCCAAGGAGCCGCTCAAGACCGAGCAGGATCTGCTCAAGATTTTGCCGCGCGAGTATTGGGAGTCGGTCAACCACCAGTGGATCACCTTCGGTCGCGAGATCTGCGACGCCCGCAAACCCAAGTGTGACGAGTGTCCGCTGGCAGACTTGTGCCCCAGCGTGCGCGTAGCGGGGTAGGGCGGAACGCATCTTCGTCTGGCGTTTTTGTTGCGGGGCTGGGCGTACGCTTGAGCTGGAGTCCTCTCCATGCGCTACCATGACAGACAATGTATTTGACGAACGACCCGCCGAGCTTGCCTCGGCGGGCTTTTGGCGTTGCGATGCCGGAGGAACAGCATGCTCATTCACCGTATAGCCGCGCAGCTCTACACTGCCGAGGCCTTGCAGACCGTCGAGGCCGGACTCGATGCCGGCGAGGACGTGACGCTGGCCGTGTCGCAGTCGGGCCGTACGCTCATGGCGGCAGCCCAGTTTGCGCGCCGCCCGCGCCCCACGGTCTACATCGTGAGTGGCGAGGACGCGGCCGATCGCACCGCACGCAGCCTGGCCGCCTATGTGGGCCTGGCGCACGTGTGCCGCTTTCCCGAGCGCAAGGACTACCCCTGGCGCGAGCAGGCGCCCGACGACGCCGTCGTGGCGCAGCGCTGCGAGGCTCTGGGGCGCATCGTGCGCGGGGACAACTGCATCATGGTTGCCTCGGCCCGCGCGCTGCTGCGCTGCGTGCCGCCGGTCGAGAGCCACTACTGGGAGTCCACGACCTTTGCGGTGGGCGAGGAGATTCCCTTTGACGAGGTGCCGCATCGCCTGGTGGGTATGGGCTACACCAATGCCGGCGCCGCTGATGCGCCCGGTCTGTTCCGCATTCACGGCGACACCGTCGAGGTGTTCCCCGCACAAGAGAAAGCGCCCGTGCGCATTGAGTTCTTTGGCGACGAGATCGACCGCATCCGCCGCATGGTGGGTTCCACGGGCCAGACCATCGGCAACGAGGACAGCATCGAGATTTTCCCCTGTCGCGAGCTCGCACTCACCGACGACGCCGTCCACAACATGCATGTGGCGCTCTATCGTGCCAGCCAGGACGACAGCAAACTGGCGGCGCTGCTCGAGATGGTGGATGCGCGCATCGTCACGCCCGAGCTCGATCGCTTTTTGCCGGTGATGTACGGCCAGACCGTGAGCCCGCTGGCGCACGTGAGCGGCAAGGCGCTCGTGGTGCTGTCCGAGCCGCGCTCGCTGTTCGACGATTGCCTGCGTGCCTACGAGGATATCGAGGCACGTGCCGGCGAGGCGGGGGTCGACCGTCTGGACGGCCTGTACGTGCGTGCCCAGCAACTCGACTTTGGTGCCCAGCAGCGCCTTAACTACGTGAGCTTGATTCGTGCCGGCGGTGCGGTGACGGCAGAGCTCAAGATTGAGCAGCCGGCCATCGCGGGCTCGGACAATCGCTTTATGACGCGCATCCAGGAGGTCGTGGGCAAGCGCTATGCCTGCGTATTTGCCATCCCCGACCGCGGTGCGCGCGAGTCGATGGAGCTCACCTTTGGCGATGAGGGTATTACTTTTGAGGAGTCGCTGACGGCCGCGCCCGAAAACGCGGGCGCTATTGGCGACCGTGTGCGCGTGGCAGCGGCGGATTCTGCCGATCGTGCTGTCCGCCAGGATGCTCATGCTGCAATTCGCGAACGCAAGGCCGACGCGCTCAACGCCCGCTCGCTCGAGGCAGGTGCCGCCCAGGCTGCCGCCGGCGCCACCGTGCCCACCATCTCGCGCGGACGCGTGACCTTTGTCGATGCCGCCTTGCCGCAGGGCGTGGTGGTGCCCGATGCCAACCTGGCCGTGTTCTCGATCGCCGACCTCAACGCCCGCATGGACGCCAACCGCGCGCGCAGCCGCCGCAAGGTGGACATTACGCAGATCACGTTTCCGTTTAAGCCGGGCGACTACGTGGTGCACGCCACTCACGGCATCGCGCTCTTTAGCGAGATCGCGCGCCAGGAAGTGGGCGGCAAGGAGCGCGACTACTTTTTGCTGGAATATGCCGACGGCGACAAGCTCTACGTGCCGCTCGAGCAGGTTGACCGCATCACACGCTATGTTGGCCCCGACGGCGACAAGCCGCGCCTGACCAGGCTCAACACCGCCGACTGGACGCGCGCCACCAACAAGGCGCGCAAGAACGCCAAAAAGCTGGCGTTTGACCTGGTCGACCTGTATACGCGCCGCTCGTCGATTACCGGTATCGCCTGTCCGCCCGACACGCCCGAGCAGATTGAGATGGAGGAGAGCTTCCCCTACGACGAGACGCGCGACCAGCTGGAGGCTATCGCTGACATTAAGGCGGACATGGAGGCGCCCAAGCCCATGGACCGCCTGCTGTGCGGCGACGTGGGTTTCGGCAAGACCGAGGTCGCCCTGCGCGCGGCGTTTAAGTGCGTGGACTCCGGCCGCCAAGTCATGGTGCTCTGTCCCACGACCATTCTGGCCCAGCAGCACTACGAGACGTTCTTTGAGCGCTTTGCCCCGTTTGGCCTCGAGGTCGAAGTGCTCAGCCGCTTCCGCACCCCGGCGCAGCAAAAGCGCGCGCTCAAGGCGTTTGCCGAGGGCACGATCGACGTGCTGATCGGCACGCACCGCCTGCTTTCTGCCGACGTGAACCCCAAGAACCTGGGCATGGTGATCATCGACGAAGAGCAGCGCTTTGGTGTGCAGCACAAGGAGCAGCTCAAGAACCTGCGCGAGCAGATTGACGTGCTCACGCTTTCGGCAACGCCGATTCCGCGAACCATGCAGATGGCCACGAGCGGCGTGCGCGACATGAGCCTGATCACCACGCCGCCGACCGGGCGCCGCCCCGTGATCGTGCACGTGGGAGAGTACGATCCCGACGTGGTGAGCGCGGCGATTCGCCTGGAGGTGGGCCGCGGCGGCCAGGTGTATTACGTGTCCAACCGCGTCAAGACCATCGACGACGCCGTGGCGCGCGTGCACGAGGCCGCGCCCGAGGCGCGCGTGGGCGTGGCGCACGGCAAGATGAGCCCGCGCGAGGTCGAGGACGTGATGATCGAGTTCGCGACCAAGAAGATTGACGTGCTCATCGCCACGACCATCGTGGAGAGCGGTATCGACAACGCGACCGCCAACACGCTCATCATCGAGGACTCGCAGCGCCTGGGCCTGGCACAGCTCTACCAGCTCAAGGGCCGCGTGGGTCGCTCTGCCACGCAGGCCTACGCGTACTTTATGTTCCCGGGCGAGCTGCCGCTCACCGAGGAGGCCACGGCGCGCCTGACTGCACTTTCCGAGTTCCAGGACCTGGGCAGCGGCATGCGTATCGCCATGCGCGACCTGGAGATTCGCGGCGCCGGTTCGCTGATGGGCGCTGAGCAGCACGGCAACCTGTCGAGCGTGGGCTTTGATCTGTTTACGCAGATGTTGGGCCAGGCCGTGGCCGAGGCGCGCGGCGATGACGACGCCGGCGTGGAGGCGGCGAGCGTGGGTATTAATCTGCCGGCCGATTACTTCTTGTCCGAGGAGTACCTGCCGGCGGTGGACCAGCGCGTGCTCGTGTACCGCAAGCTCGCAGCGGCCGAGGACCTGGAGAGCATCGACGAGGTGCAGGAAGAGACCGAGGCCGCGCATGGCGAGCTGCCGTTGGCGGGACTCAATCTGTTCAACCGCGCGCGTATCCGTATCCGCGGCGAGCGCTTGGGGCTCGAGAGCGTCACGCTCAGCGGCGGACGCATCACGTTTTTGGGCGTCGACGTGCCCAAGAAGGTGGCCTTTGAGTTTAAGAATCGGTACGGCGCGGTGAACTTCCCCAAGAGCCGCAAGCTGTCGGTGCCCTATAAGGCGGGCGCCGGTGCGGGCAGCGGCCTGGGTCGCGGTCTCGATGCCAACGACGGCACCGGCCCCGTGGCAGCCGCCCTCATGCTGCTGCAGCAGCTGGGCGCCAGCGATGACGACTAATGGGTCGACGCTGCAAACGCCCCATTTGGGCAATCTGACCTCATCGAAAGGAAAGCATGTTCGGATACATCTATAAGAAAGATGTCGCCATGATCGCGGTTGTCCTGTGCCTTTGTCTGGGCGTGGGCAGTTTCTTCGATTATCAGATCTCGAGCGCGCTCTTCAATATCGGCAGCATGTACGGTCGCTTTATCGAGGCCGCTGGCGAGCTGCCGTTCGAGCTGACGGCGAGTATCGCGGGCGTCATGCTCGTGCGCGCGGTGCGTCCCGACTCCAGGGAGAGCAAATGGCTCGCCGTGCTCGGCATCCTCGTCAACGTTGGCCTGGCCGGCTACGAGATCGTCTCGTCCCTGAAGGTTGGCGGCAAACTCATCGCGGTTCAGCTGGTTCTGACGTTTGCATTGGTCATCGCGGCCAACCTCATCGCCTATCGCCTCACGCGCGACACCGACTCCGACGAGCTCACACGCTGGGCGCTGATGGTGCTTGCCGTGTGGGTCGCTCAGGCCATCATCCTCAACGTGATCGTCAAGCCGCTGTGGTCGCGCCCGCGCATGCGCGTGATCGAGGTGACGCAGGGACTCGATTTTCAGCCGTGGTGGGTGATCGGCAACCCCGACAAGTGGGCCTATATCGCCGCCGGCGTGATCAAGGACGGCTTTAAGTCGTTTGCGAGCGGACATACGGCACACGCGGCGATCGGCCTTATGCTCGCCGGGCTTCCCGCGGCGGCCTTTAAGGAAAAGCCGTCGCGCCGCCGCGCGGTCTTTTGGGTCGCCGCTGCGGTTGCGGCGTTCGTCGCCTTTGGTCGTATCGTGATCGGTGCGCACTTTTTGAGTGACGTGAGCTGCGGCTTTGCCCTGGTGCTGGCGCTCGAGTGCCTTGCAGCGCGCATTGCTTATCCGAGCGGCGTACAATAGCCCCATCTGAATCATCGGGCTCGTGCCCGGCTAGAGAGGATTACCATGCTCGCGTTTAACAATGACTATTCCCACGGCGCACATCCGGCAGTGCTGCAGGCGCTCGTCGACACTAATATGGAGCCGCAGCCCGGCTACGGCACCGATGCACACACCGAGCGTGCCAAGCAGCTTATCCGTGAGGCCTGCCAGGCGCCCGATGCCGACGTATTTTTCCTGGTAGGCGGCACACAGGCCAACGCGACGGTGATCGACATGCTGCTCGCGCCCTACGAGGGCGTCGTTGCCGCCGAGACCGGCCACGTTGCCTGCCACGAGGCTGGTGCCATCGAGTTTGGCGGCCACAAGGTACTCACCATCCCCGGCTACGAGGGCAAGATGCACGCCGAGGACCTCGAGAACTATATCCAGGTGTTCTACGAAAACGAGAGCTACGAGCACACGGTGTTTCCGGGTGCCGTGTACGTGAGCCTATCGACCGAGTACGGCACGCTGTACTCCAAGGCCGAGCTCGCGGCGATTCATGCGGTGTGCCAGAAGCGCGAGATTCCGCTGTTTGTGGATGGCGCCCGCCTGGCCTATGCGCTGGCGGCCGATGAGTGCGACATTACCCTGCCCGAGCTGGCGCAGCTGTGTGACGTGTTCTACATTGGCGGCACCAAGTGCGGCGCGCTTTGCGGCGAGGCCGTGGTGTTTTGCGGCATGCACGCTCCGGCACATCCCATTCCGCGCATTAAGCAGCATGGCGCACTGCTTGCCAAGGGCCGCCTGACGGGTGTGCAGTTCGAGGCTCTTTTTACCGATGGCCTGTATTTTGAGATTGGTCGCCAGGCGATTGAGACCGCTCAGGCGCTGCGTCGCGTGCTGCACGAGCGCGGTTACCAGTTCTTTTTGGAGACGCCCACAAACCAGCAGTTTGTGATTCTGCCCAACGAGGACATGGCCCGCATTCGCGAGCATGCCTCGATCGAGTACTGGGAAAAGTACGACGAGACCCACACGGTGGTGCGCTTTTGCACCAGCTGGGCCACGACGCAGGAGGACATCGACGCGCTGGCGGCTGTCCTGTAGCCTGATGTAATGACGAGGGGCCGCCTTGCGCTGGGTTTGGCGCAGGGTGGCCTTTGCTTTTGGGGAAGGGTTGTATGACCGAGATGTCCGAGCCAACGATTCGCCTAGCGACGCCCGAAGACGCGCCGGCGTTGCTTGCCATCTATGAGCCATATGTGCGCCAGACGGCGATTACCTGCGAATACGAGGTGCCGAGCGTTGAGGAGTTCGCCGGGCGCATCGAGCGTACGCTCAAGCGCTACCCGTATTTGGTGATGGAGCTGGGCGGGCGTCCGGTAGGCTATGCCTATGTGAGTTCGCTCAACAGCCGCGAAGCATACGACTGGTCGGTCGAGACATCGATCTACCTGGCGCGCGACGCGCGCCACGGCGGGCTGGGCCGCAAGCTGCATGACGCGCTCAAGCAATGCCTGATCGCGATGGGCATCACCAACATGTGCGCGCTCATTGCCGTGCCGCACGACAAGGACGACGAGTATCTGACGCACAACAGTCAGGATTTCCATGCCCATATGGGCTACCGCCTGGTGGGCGCCTTTGACCGCTGCGCCCAAAAGTTCGGCCGCTGGTACGACATGTGCTGGATGGAGTTGGTCCTAGCCGAGCGCGTCCCTAACCAACCTAAGCCAACCTGGTTCCCCGACCTCCCCAAACCTACCATTTAGGGACAGGTTAAACCACCACAATGGGGACAGGCACTTTCGTGGTGGTTAGCCGATGGGCTCGGTGTATTTGGCGCGGTCGGTTCGTTGGATGCGCTTGGAGACATGGAGCGGGCGGCCGTCGGTGTCGTAGACGTAGTCGGTGATAAGGATCAATGCCTGCCCGCGCTCAACGTTGAGCAAAAACGCCTCGTTTTGCGAGGCGTAGCACACCTCAAAGGTCTTGTGTCCCTGGGCCGGTGCGCGATGGAACTCCTGGCGCAGCGTGGCGTAGAGCGATCCGTTGATATCGCGATCGATGAGCGCCTCAAAGCTTGGCGGAAGATAGGTGGTCTCCAGGCACAGCGGGGCGTCGTCCAGATAGCGCAGGCGGACAAGCTTGACGAGCTTGCTGCCCACGGCGGCATCGAAAAACTTGGCCACGCTACCCGTTGCCTTGGCAAAGCCCGAGTCCACCGTGCGCGTGGTGGGCTTCATGCCCTGGCCCTGGATCTGCGCTGTGTAGCTCGAAAACACCAGGTTGTTCTCGTGGAGCGCTGGCGTGTCGGCCACAAAGGCGCCGCGTCCGCGCTCGGTGCGAACCAGGCCCTCGTCAACAAGAACCTTAAGGGCATGGCGCACGGTGCTGCGCGACAGACCCGATTCGTCCATGAGTTCCATCTCGGACGGCAGTTTGTCTCCGCGCGCGTAGGTGCCGGCGGCGATGCGGTCGCGCAGCATGCCCGCCAAGCGCTCGTATTGGGCCAGTTTCTTTTTAGACGAAGCATTCATGCGACCAACCTGTATCTAACCTGTATGCTTACTGAACCAAGCATGTATCCAACATGACAACAAAACCGCTGATAATGGATTGCCGAAAACTTTACCAGCAAAATATCTAAGACAAATATAGCATACAACTAGTCGACATAGCCAAAACATATATGTAACTTGTATGCCATCGAGAGCATCAAACGAGAAGAAAGGCTGATGCACGATGACTACTCAGGAACAGGTTAAGGATGTCGTCTCTCAGGTTTTGGCTGACAAGGCAGACAAGGGCGGCATCAAGCGCGTCGTGTGGATTGGCGCCGGCGGATCCAACGGCGGCAACTATCCTGCCCAGTACTTTATGGAGCACGAGGCCACGCAGGTCGTGAGCTCCAGCTACACCAGCAACGAGTTCGTGCACGCCACCCCGGCCTACGTTAACGAGAACACCCTGGCCGTCGTCGTGTCCATGCGCGGCACCAAGGAGACCATCGTCGCCGCCCAGGTCGCCAAGGATCACGGCGCCAGCACCATCGCCATCTATGTCGACGAGTCCGGCCTCACCGAAGTCTGCGACTACAAGATCCAGTATGACAGCCTGGCCGTCGATGAGTCCTGCATGGGCCGCACCAACTCCGCCGTCGTGACCATGATCGCCATGGAGCTTACGCAGCAGACCGAGGGCTATGCCGAGTACGAGACCGCTATGGCCGCTTTCGACTTGGTCGACCCCATCTATCGAAAGGCCGTCGAGTACACCCGTCCGCTGGCTGCCAAGTGGGCCGAGCAGAACGCCGACAAGCCCTGCATCAACGTGATGGCTCAGGGTCCGCTCTTTGGTGCCGCCTACGTCTTTAGCATCTGCAACGTGCAGGAGATGCTGCAGATCGACTCCTGCACCATCAACACCTGCGACTTCTTCCACGGCCCCTTCGAGATTCTGGACAAGCGTACCTCGCTGTTCCAGCTCATCAGCGTCGGCCGCAGCCGCTGCAACGACGAGCGCGGCATCCGTTTTGTCAATCAGTACGGTGGCGAGCGCGTCTATCAGCTCGACGCCAAGGAGCTCGGCCTCAACGACATCAAGGACAGCGTGAGCGAGTACTTCAACCACCTGATCTTTGCCCCGATCCTCAACAACGTCTACATGCGTGCGCTCTCCGCCGTCACCCACAAGGACTACATGACGCGCCGCTACATGTGGAAGCTGGATTACTAAGGGATAGAGCGGCCTAACAGCCCAATACCCCTCATGAGTTGCGGTGGAATAGTTCCTGTTTGGGGGCGTGAAGCCTCTGTTTGAGAACTATTTCACTGCAACTGCTAGAGCGGCACTTGGGGACGTTCCCTTTCTGCCGGCAGTTGGGGACACTCCTTGTGTCGAGAGATTTCCCGTTCGCCGATTTGTGCCTTGAAAAATGTATATAACGACTATAACGTAGCATGAAACATATTGGAAATATACTGAGGAGGCTGCGTTGAAGAGGAGCAATCTGGGCTATGTGCTGGTGCTGATCGCCGCGCTTATGTGGGGCAGCATCGGAATCTTTGTAAACGGCATCTCAGCCATGGGCGTTTCGTCCCAGAGCATGGCTGCCTTTCGCTTGTTGGTCGGAGCGCTTATCTTGGCGCCGGTCCTGATGTTTATGGGCTGCCGTCCGGGTGAGGGGTCTACCGTGGTTCAGGGTCCGCTGACCCTGTTCAAGGCAAGCCCTAAAGAGCTTGTTTCCTGCGCGCTTGTCGGTATCGTCGGTTTGGCTTCCGCCAACACCTGCTATTACGAGTGCATGCGCGAGGTGGGCATGTCCACGGCATCGGTGCTGCTCTACACGTCGCCGGTGTTTGGCGTCGCGCTCGGCCGCGTCCTTTATCGCGAGGACGTGACCCTCAACAAGCTCGTCGCCATTGTCTTTAACATCGTTGGCTGTGTGCTTGCGGTGACCAATGGCGACCTTTCCGGTTTTCATTTTTCGGTTTGGGGCGTCACGTCGGGCGTGATTGCAGGCCTTTGTGGTGCGTCGCTCGCGGTGTTTAGCCGGATAGCAACCAAGACGGTCCACCCGCTGGCTGTCACGTTTTGGGGCTTTGTTTTTGGCGGTGCGGTTATGGCAGCTATCGCGGCTCCGTGGCCGGATGTCGCCGCGGCAATGTCGCCACAGCTGCTGCTGCTGTTCCTTGGCTTTGGACTCATCCCCACAGCCGTGGCTTACATCTTATATATGCAGGGTCTGTCCATGGGGCTCGAGACGTCGAAAGTTCCCGTCGTAATGTCATTCGAGACAGTCGTCACCGTACTGCTGGGCATTGGTGTCTACGCCGAGCCCGCCGGCGCGATCAAAGTTCTGGGCATCGTTTTGGTGCTCGCGTCCATCGTGATTATGAACACCGACTTTTCCAAGCTGCGCAACAGTGTGTTTGTCGGTCATGTCGTTGAGAGCATGACCTTTAAACCCAACGCGTGGTGGACGGAGAAATCGCAGGACATGGATCTCTTCCGCGAGCGCACGGGCATTGCGCTGGAGCCCACCGTGCAGGAAAGTCCCTGGTACTTCGTGCGATAGGGGGGTTGCGCGCGGCGTCCGACCTGGGATTATCCAGCCAGCGCCGGCCTACCTAGCTCCAACGTTTCGAGTACGTTAAACCCGTCAACGGTCGATTTTCACCCGCGAACGGTCTTTATACTAATTAGCAATATAAGCAACGTATAAGACGTTATAATGACCATAACGAAAAGGAGGAGGCAAGATGAATCAGATTCTTCTCGCATCTCATGGCGGCCTGGCCGCAGGCGCCAAAGACACGCTCGAGATGGTTCTCGGCGACGTGTCGAACGTCCACGTCGTGTCGCTTGCTCGTGACGACAAGGAGCCCATCACCAATAAGGTGGACGCCATGATCGCCACGTTCAACGCGGACGACACCGTCTATGTGTTGACCGATATGCTCGGCAGCTCGGTCAACAACAACATGGTCGAGCTTTCCAAGAACGGCACGAAGTTCACGGTTGTCAGCGGTTTCAACATTCCGCTGGCACTGACGCTCGCTATGAGCCCCGCCCCCGTCAAGGGTGCCGAGCTCGCGGCCCTTATCAACGAGGCCCGCACCGGTCTGACCAACCCCAACGCACCGGTCGAGGTCGCCGCGGCTCCCGCCAAGAAGGCCAAGGCGTCCCGTCACAGCTCCGGTCCCGCCAAGATCGTCCTCGCACGTCTTGACTACCGTCTGCTGCACGGCCAGGTCGTCTTTACCTGGACCACCAAGGTTCAGGCCGAGCGCATCATCGTCGTCGACAACGCTGCCGCCAACGATGACATCAAGAAGGGCGCTCTCAAGCTTGCCAAGCCCCAGGGCGTGCGCCTGAACGTCTTTACCGTCGAGCGTGCCCTCGCCAAGATGGACAAGCTCAACACCCTCGGCGAGCGCGTGATGTTCGTCTTTGGCAACACGGCCGAGATGCTGCAGTTCTGCCAGGGCTACAAGCTCGACGCCATCAACCTGGGCGCCACCGCCAACCACGACGGTGCCGATCAGGTCGGCGGCAAGGACAGCTCCGTCTTCTTCGACGCCACCCAGAAGGCCGACGTCAACCAGCTGCTCGACATGGGCATCAAGCTCTACGTCCAGCAGACCCCTACGTATCAGAGCGTCGACATCGACGCCAAGCTGTAATCAACCAGGCTTTTGCCTGACTGAAAGGAGAAGGGTATGAATACGTTCATCAGTGCGGTGCTCGTCGGCCTCGTCGGCGTGTTCTGCATGTGGGACTCCCGCCTGCTCGGTCGTCTTAACTTCGAGCAGCCCCTCGTTGGCGCTACGCTCGTCGGTCTGCTGCTGGGCGATGTGCCCACCGGCCTTGCCGTCGGTGCCGCCGTCGAGCTCGTGTCCATGGGCCTGGTGCAGGTCGGCGCCGCCGTTCCGCCCGATATGGTCCTGGGCGGCATCGTGGCCGCTGCCTTTGCGTGCCTGACCGATGCTTCCGCCGAGACCGCCATGACGATCGCCATCCCGGTCGCCGTCCTGGGTCAGCTCCTCGGCATCGTGTTCCGTTCCATCATCGCCGCTCTCACCCATGTGGCAGATAGCGCGATCGATAACGGAAAGTTCAAGACCGCCTACCGCATGCACATCTGCGCTGGCTCCGGTCTGTACGCCGTCATGTACTTCCTGCCGATCTTCCTCGCCGTCTTTGTTGGCACCGACCTGGTTCAGGCCATCGTCAACATGGTTCCCGAGTGGCTGTCCACTGGTCTTAACGTTTCGACCAAGATCATGACCGCCTACGGCTTGGCCCTGCTGCTCACCATGATGATCAAGAAGGGTATGACCCCGTTCCTGTTCATCGGTTTCCTGCTCGCCGCCTACCTCAACCTGTCCGTCATCGCGGTCGCTCTGATCGGTGTGTGCCTGGCTATCGTCTTCATGGGCTTCAAGTTCAATGGCTCCCATGCAACCGCCGGTGTCGATTCCGACTACGATCCGCTCGAAGACGACGAAGACTAAGGAGGAACACACTATGGCAACCGCAACCAAGGACGTGTCCCTGAACAAGAAGGTCAGCCAGTTCTTCTGGCGCTCCTGGGCCATCCAGGCCTCTTGGAACTACGAGCGTCAGATGAACATGGGCTTCCTCTACGGCATGGTTCCCACGCTCGATCGCCTCTATCCGGATGAGTCCGACCCCAAGCAGCTCGCTGCTAAGAAAGAGGCTTACCACCGTCACATGGCGTTCTACAACTGCACCCCGCAGACGAGCGCTTTCATCCTGGGCCTCGCCGCCTCCATGGAGGAGGAGTACGCCAAGGATCCCGAGAACTTCGACCCCGATTCGATCAACGCGGTCAAGACCTCCCTCATGGGTCCGCTTTCCGGCATCGGTGACTCCTTCTTCCAGGGCACCATCCGCGTTATCGCCTTTGGCCTGGGCGTTCAGCTGGCTCAACAGGGCTCCATCATGGGCCCGATCCTGGCCATGCTCATCTCCATCGTCCCCTCTGTGCTGATCACTTGGTTCGCAGCCAAGATCGGCTACCAGGGTGGCCACGAGTACCTGAGCAAGCTCCAGGGTGGCGACCTCATGGAGAAGCTCATGTATGTCTGCGGCATCGTGGGTCTTATGTCCGTGGGCGGCATGATCGCTACGCTGATCGGCGCCACCACCCCGCTGCAGTTCGCTGAGGGTACCGTCGTGATCCAGGACATCCTGGACGGCATGATGCCCCAGATGATCTCCCTTGGCCTCACCGGCCTTATGTACTGGCTCATCAAGAAGAACGTCAACACCGGTTGGCTTCTCGTGATCGCCATTGTGGGCGGCATCGCCCTCTCCGCGGCCGGCATCCTGGCCTAGTCGCGACCCAATGCTTCCCCCGGGGGCCTGCCTGGCATCCCATACCCCAGGCAGGCTTCCATCCCTAACATGTGACAAGGGGACAGTTCCTTTGTCACATCCTCAACGGGCCGGCGACTCGGTCCTAACCACGGTAACCCTGCGAGCGTCCGGCAATGTGGCGCCGCAACAAATCGAAAGGAATGTGTCAGATGTACGAGATCGACCTTAACCTCCCTAAGCAGATCGTCGCTGACGTCCTGTCCAACCACGAGATTCACAGCGTCGCTTTCGTCGGCTGCGGTGCTTCCATGTCCGACCTTTACCCCGCCAAGTACTTCCTGGCCAACAACACGGACAAGCTGAACGTTCAGATCTTCACCGCTAACGAGTTCAACTACGACACGCCTTCCTGGGTCAACGAGCACACCTTCGTGATTACCTGCTCCCTCGGTGGCTCCACGCCCGAGACCGTCGAGGCCAACAAGACCGCCAAGAAGCACAACTGCCCGGTCGTCTCCCTCACCAACAAGGCTGGCTCCGCTCTGACCGTCGACGCCGACCACGTCATCGTCCACGGCTTCCACGCCAACTACGCTGCCAAGTGCGAGAAGCCCGGCTATGCCATCGCTCTTGCTCTCGAGATCCTTCAGCAGACCGAGGGCTATGACCACTACGAGGACATGATCACCGGCCTCACCAACGTTTTCGATCTCTGCGAGAACGCCGCTCAGCACTGCAAGAAGCTCGCCAAGAAGTTCGCCGAGGACTTCAAGGACGACAAGATGATCTACTTCATGGCCTCCGGTGCCTCCGAGAAGATGGCTTATTCTCACGCCGCCTTCCTGTTCACCGAGATGCAGTGGATCGACGCCGCCGCCTACAACACCGGCGAGTACTTCCACGGCCCGTTCGAGGTTTCCACCGAGGGTAAGCCCTACGTCTTCTTCATGTCCGATGGTGCTACCCGTCCGATGGACGCTCGCGCCCTCACCTTCCTTGAGCGCATGGGCGCCAAGGTCGCTCTGATCGACTCCAAGGACTACGGCCTGGCTGACGCCGTGCCCGCGAGCGTCGTCACCTACTTCAACCCGCTGCTGCACCTCGCCGTTATGCGCGAGTACGGCAACCAGATCGCCGAGGCCCGTCAGCACCCGCTGACCATGCGTCGCTACATGTGGAAGCTTTCCTACTAATCACAAGTAAGTAGACCTTACGGGTTGATTGAGAGGGGATGGGGTTTGCGCCCCGTCCCCTTTTTGCTTTGGGGGCGTGTCTGTCGCGTCGCAAAACACCAGATAAAACCTACCAAAACAAACCTGTCCCTTTTTGGCAGGTGGGAGGAGATGCGTATGATCAAGGCAGTGCTGTTTGATATGGACGGCGTGCTGGTCGATACCGAGTGGTTCTACAACCGTCGCCGCGTGGCGTTTATGGAGGAAAAGGGGTTCCACTTTGACGAGATCCCCGATCTTTCGGGGTCTAACGAGCCTGCCATCTGGAAGTCGCTGGTGCCCGACGATGTTGAGCTGCGCGAGCGCTTGCGCGTTGAGTACAAGCAGGTCTACAGCCCGGTTCACCCTGTTCCGTATGCCGAGCTGCTCAACGAGCAGACGGAGCCGGTGATGCGCGAGCTGCACGAGCGCGGCGTCAAGTGTGCCATCGCGAGCTCGTCCTATCGCGAGCTCATTGACGAGCTGGTGGAGATTGCCGGTATCACCGACGTGCTGGACTACACCATCAGCGGTCACGAGTGCAGTGCATTTAAGCCCGACCCCGAGATCTACCTGCGTGCCATGGAGGCGCTGGGTGTGGAGCCTACCGAGTGCCTGGTTATCGAGGACTCGCCTTTGGGCATCGAGGCCGGCAAGCGCTCCGGCGCGCGCGTCCTGGCGCTGCGTCCGCACGAGGGCGTTAACCTGGACCAAACGGGAGCCGACGCCGTCATCGACAACCTCGCCGACATTCTGACCGCTTTGTAGCGTCAATTCGCCGCAAGAAGTGCGGATTCACACGTCTCTTGCGGTGGATTGGCTCATTTTGGCTTCGATTTGATCCGTTTGGCTTCGACTCAGGCTAAGTGAGTAGACTTTTTGGCGCAGGCCGAGCACAAAGCGTATCTGCCTTAGTAAAACCGCAGGTCACGGAAGTGGCAGCTTTGGGTGTGCTCGGCAGGTCGCGAAAAGCCTACTCACTTAGAATTTGGCTCTTTGGTTGGGGGGCTGCTGGCTCGTTTTGGTTGTCGAGAGAGGGTGAATTGAGGCGCCCTCTGTCGCTCCATGTTACAATCGCCGACATGCCCCACAACTACATCTGCCTTCGAAGGGAGCCTACGTGGCGAACGCCATCGACCAGCTCACGGACCGCGTGCTCGTGCTCGGCCGCCTCACCATCGTCCGCCGCGCCATCACCGCCGTGGCGGTCACAATTTCCGCCGTTCTCCAGACATTCCTGATCCAGGCGTTCATTCAACCCGCCGACCTGCTTCCGAGCGGCCTCACCGGCGTCGCGGTCCTGCTCGATCGTGTTACCTCGCTGGGCGGCGTTCACATCGACATCTCGCTCGGCATGCTCGCGCTCAACATCCCCGTGGCGCTCCTGTGCTGGAGCGGCATTAGCAAGCGCTTCGTCATCTTCTCGATGATGCAGGTCATGCTCTCGTCGCTGTTCCTCAACGTCTTTCACTTCGCGCCGTTTTTGGGCGACAAGATCATGCTCATCATTTTTGGTGGCGTGGTCTCGGGTCTGGGCGCTGCCATCGCGCTTAAGTCCGGCGCATCCACCGGCGGCACCGACTTTATCGCGCTGTGGGTTTCCAACCACACGGGCAAGACCATCTGGGGCGTTATCTTTGGTTTCAACTGCTTTATCCTGGCGATCTTTGGCTTTATGTTTGGCTGGGACAACGCGGCGTACTCCATCGTGTTCCAGTTTATTTCGACCAAGACCATCGACAGCTTCTATCGTCGCTACGATCGCGTGACGCTGCAGATCACGACACGCAAGGCAGACGAGGTCATGACCGCCTATGTTGACCATTTTCAGCATGGCATTAGCTGTGCCGAGGTCATTGGCGGATACAGCCGCGAGAAGATGTACCTGCTGCATGCCGTTGTCTCGACCTACGAGAGCCAGGACATTATCAAGCTGGTGTGCGACATTGATCCCGGCGCCGTGATCAATGTGTTCCATACGCTCAACTTTGTGGGCGGCTGGTGGGGCGGTCATGTCGACGAGCCCATGCCCACGGCCGTGCCCGATCCCGACAAGCCCGCGCGCATGGCCAGCAGGCAGGCGCGCCTCATCGATCAGGACAGCCTGCAACAGGACGACGGCAGGTAAGGATTTGCTGTATGCGGTGTATCGTTTTATCATTATGAGGTAACATGAAACTAGACGTTATATACGTATTAGTTATTTCAATATTTCGATAAGAGTGATTAGATATGCCTGCACCCAAAAATGCACCGCTTTACCAGCAGATTTACGACGAGATCAAGGATGCGATCGAGAAAGGTGTTTATGCACCCAAGGAGCGTATTCCGTCCGAGCTCGAGCTAGCCGAGCAGTACGAGGTGAGCCGAATTACGGTGCGTCGCGCCGTCGAGGAGCTGTGCTCCGATGGCTACCTGGTTAAGCAGCAGGGCCGTGGCACCTTTGTTTCCACGCCGCACATCAATCGCCAATTTCACGCCTCGACGCTGCAGACGTTTACCGCGCTGTGTGCCGGCAACGGCATGAAGGCCGGTGCGCACGTGATCGATCGCCAGATTGTGCCGGCGCGCCAAAACGAGATGGAGTTCTTTGGCCTGCAGAAGGATACGCTGCTGCTGCACATCAAGCGCGTGCGTACTGCCGACGGCGAGCCCATCTTTGAAGAGAACATCTTTGTGCCGTTTGACGCCTACCGTGAGCTGTTGACGGCCGATCTTGAGGACAAGTCGATTTTTGCCGAGGTCGAGCGTGTTGGCGGAACGCCGATTGTCTCGGTTGGTTACCGTACGGTCGAAGCCGTTCGCGCCAACGCCGAGCAGGCGGCTGAGCTGGGCATTGCTCCGCACGATCCGCTGCTCAACCTGCGCGCCGGCTTTATCGGACCCAATGGCGAGCCGGTCCTGATGGGTAAGCAGTACTACGTGGGATCGCGCTACGTTATGGTCATGTAGCTCTAGTTGCGCGGTTTTCCAAACCGCGCAACGGCTCGACGCTGCAAACGCCCCTAAGCGGCAATCTGACGTTCAATCGTCGGTCGCGTACCGAAGTACGCTTCCCTCCTCTTTCACGTCACCTTGCTCGCTTAGGGGCGTTTTCGCTGACTTATGCTCAACCGGCGACGTTTCCGCGCTTATCAAGAACGTCCCCAACGACTACTCGCAGAATGAGCGTGGATAATCTCCCGTTTTTGGCTCCATATCGGGTCCAAAGTGGGAGATTATCCACGCTCGTTTGGCAAGTGTCCGAAAATCTACGCTCGTTCCCTTCGGATTGCGTTGCCCGTGGTCGGCAACCGTGGGGCACCGGTCCGCGTGGCGGCGTATAATCGGCGGCAGATGACTTGGACGTTAGGAAACCATGACCGATAGCATGCAGCAGATGGCGCTCGACACGCTCGGCGCCTATTTTGGCTACACCTCGTTTCGCCCGGGACAGGACCGCATGGTCGATGCGATTCTTGCCGGTCGCGACGCGCTGGGTGTTATGCCCACGGGCGCCGGCAAGTCCATTTGCTACCAGGTGCCCGCGCTCATGCTGCCCGGCATTACCTTTGTGGTGAGTCCGTTGCTCTCCCTTATGGAGGACCAGACCCGTGCGTTGCTCGCGGCGGGCGCGCGACCCAGCTATCTCAACTCCAGCCTTACTCCGGCCCAGCAAAACACCGTGCTCAAGCGCGCACGCGAGGGCCGCTACCAGCTTATGTACGTGGCGCCCGAGCGCCTGCTCGAGCCGCGCTTTTTAGCCTTTGCGCAGGAGGCCGCGGCGGACGGCGGCATCGGCGTGCCGCTCGTGGCCATTGACGAGGCTCACTGCGTAAGCCAGTGGGGCCAGGATTTCCGCCCCGCCTACCTGCAGATTCGCGAGTTCATCGATTCCCTGCCGCAGCGCCCCATCGTGGCGGCCTTTACTGCTACAGCGACTGAGCGCGTGCGTGCGGACATTCAGCAGATGCTCGGCCTGCAAAACCCGGCGACGGTGGTGACGGGCTTCGATCGCAAGAACCTCTACTTTGGCTGCGAGGAGATGGGCGACAAGGCTAAGACCGCGTGGGTGCGCGACTATGTGATTGCGCATTCGAGCGAGAGCGGCATCGTGTATTGCTCGACCCGCAAGACCGTCGATGCGCTGGCAGGAGAGCTTACCGAGGCTCTGGGCCCCAGCGGCATTCGCGTTGGTCGCTACCATGCCGGCATGGGCAACGACGCCCGCCGCCAAAGCCAGCGCGCCTTTATCGACGACGATATTCAGGTGATGGTTGCCACCAACGCCTTTGGCATGGGCATCGACAAGCCCAACGTGCGCTACGTGATTCACAACAACGTGCCCGAGAGCATCGAGGCCTACTACCAGGAGGCGGGCCGCGCCGGCCGCGACGGCGACCCGGCCAGCTGCCATTTGCTGTGGAACGGCAACGATTTTCGCATGCGTCGTTTTTTGATCGACTGCGGCGACGCTGCCGACGAGGCGCTCGATGACGAGCAACGCGCGTGGGCGCTCCAGAACCGTTACCGCCTGCTCAGCCAGATGGAAGGCTACTGCAACACCACCGGCTGCCTGCGCGAATACATGCTGCGCTACTTTGGCGACGAGGCCGCGGCCGAGCATGCGACAGCCGCCGCGGGCGGCACCGCCACGGACGAAGCCGAGGGCTGCGGCAACTGCAGCAACTGCCTCACGCAGTTCGAGGTCGAGGACGTCACCGATATGGCCCGCGCTGCCGTGCGCTATGTGGCCACGCGACCCATGTGCTTTGGCAAGTCGCTCATTGCCGATGTGCTTCACGGCGGCAACACCGAGCGCATTCGCCAGATGCATCTGGACGAGGACCGCGGCTATGGTGAGCTGTCGAGCGAATCGGTCGGGCGCATCAAGGACATCATCGGCCAGCTGTGCGGCCGCGGTTATTTGGCCACCTCGCAGGGGCAATACCCGGTCGTGGGTCTGGGACCGCGTGCCGGCGAGGTCGAGGACGAGGCGTTTGCCTTTACCGTTAAGCGCCGCGCGTCCAAGCGCAAGGCCTCGGCACGCGCCCGCCGTGCGGTGGATCTGCTGCGCGAGGAGGCCGAGCTGGATCAGCGCCCGCGCGTTGGCGACGATGCCGAGCTGTTCGAGCGCCTGCGCGCCCTGCGCAAGGAAATCTCGACCGAGCTCGAGATGGCGCCGTACATGGTCTTTTCCGACAAGGCCCTGCGCGGCCTGTGCCGCCTGCGCCCGCAGACGCGCGACGAGCTTATCCAGGTCAACGGCATCGGCGAGAAAAAGGCCGACGCCTTTGGCGAGCAGTTTATGGCGGCGATTGAAGAGTTTGAGTCCGAGCATGCGCGGGATGGAGCGTAACGATGGCAACCGACGATAAAACCGACCGCGCTGGCGTATCCGCCGTGCCGCTGTACCAGCAGGTCATGGACGACCTGAAGGGCGAGATCGCGCGCGGCGTGTACGCGGCCGGCTCGCGCATTCCTTCCGAGATGGAGCTCGCGAAGTCCTACGGCGTGGGACGCATCACCGTGCGCCGCGCCATCGAGGAGCTGTCGCGTGCGGGGTATCTCAGCCGCCAGCAGGGGAGGGGTACCTTTGTGTGCGCTCCCAAGCTCAAGCGCAAGATTCGCCAGAAGGGTGACGTCCAGAGCTTTACCGAGGGTTGTGCTGCCAACGACATGGTGCCGGGTGCGCGTCTGGTGTCGCGCACGGTGGTCGCAGCGACGCACGAGGATGCGGCGTTTTTTGGGGTGGAACCCGGCTGTGAGCTTATCGTGGTCGAGCGCGTGCGCACGGCCGACGGCGTGCCCGTCATGCTCGAGAACAACGCCTTTGTGCTCGCCGACCATCCCTACCTGCAGACGCTTGCCGATAAAGACCTCGCCGATAACTCGATCTTTGCGCTCGTTGCAGAGCATTCGGGCCGCGCGCCGCTCAAGTCCGATCCCTGCACCGTGGAGATTGCGCTTGCCGATGCTCAGGCGGCCCCGCTGCTGGAGGTGCCGGTCGGCGAGCCGCTCTTTTATATGGAGGCGTACTTTACCGATGCGGACGAGCGGCCCCTACTGCTCGGTCGTCAAAAGATCGTTGGCTCGCGCTACGTGTTTGACATCTAACGTCCACAGATAGAACAACATAGAACAAGTTTGGCGAAATGACTTCACCCACGACAGCTTGCGTGCTATAAATAGGACAACATAGAACGACCGCAGGTACGAGCAGCCGTCACCAAAAGCCACCACACAAGGAGGAGCATCAGCATGAACGCACATGATCTGATTCAGGAAATTATCGAGCGCAAGGGCAAGGTCGAGAATGTCTTTTGGATCGCCTGCGGCGGTTCGATGATCGACCTGATGCCGGCCAACGAGCTGCTCAAGCGCGAGGCGACCACGTTTACCTCGACGGTTTACACGGCGCGCGAGTTTTGCCTGATGGCCCCCAAGAGTCTTGGCGAGAAGTCACTCGTCATCGCCTGCAGCCACAGCGGCAATACGCAGGAGGTCGTCGACGGTTGCGAGATGGCGCTGGCAGCCGGCGCCGAGGTCGTTGCCCTCACCGACTGCGAGGGCTCAAAGATCGACAACGGCAAGTGGACCACCTGGGTCTATCCGTGGGGCAAGGGCGAGTCGCAGGCCGAGGTCCCGCAGGGCATTGGCGTGCTAATGGCTGCCGAGCTGCTCGACCAGCAGGAGGGCTACGAGGCGCTCGCCGACATCTACGCCGGCCTTAAGCAGATGGACGCGCTGCTGCCCGCCGCCCGCGAGAAGGTCAACGCCGAGCTGGGCGATCACTTTGCCGAGCTCTGCCAGCAGCACAAGTTCTTCTATATCCTGGGATCCGGCCCCAACTTTAGCCAGACCTACGCTATGGCCATCTGTTCGCTCATGGAGATGCAGTGGCAGCACTGCTGCTACATCCATTCCGGCGAGTACTTCCACGGTCCCTTCGAGGCCACCGAGCCCGGCGTGTTCTACTTTGTGCAGCTCGGATCGGGTGAGTGCCGCCCCATGGAGGAGCGCGCACTTGCGTTCCTCAACACGCACACCGATACGGTCATGGTACTCGATGCGCTCGAGTACGGCCTGGGCGACGTGCCCGCCAGCGTGCGTTCGTTCTTGGAGCCGATCTTCTTCTACGCGATGAGCTGCGAGCTGCGCGCCGCCCGCGGCAAGGTGTTCGACCACAGCCCCGAGGTTCGTCGCTACATGGGCATCGAGCAGTACTAAGTAACGGGAAAACCATTCACCTTCGATTCGCAAGGGCGCGGCCCGCTTGGTATCGCGCTTAGATTCGCGAGGTGTCGCGGCAACCGACGCTTACTTGGCGTCGTAGGCCTCGGCATCCCACCAGTCGAGCTGGGCGATGTTGTCGCGGATGTGCTGGCAGCTCTTGTGGAAGCCCTCGAGCTCGTGCTCGGAAAGGTCGAGCGTGTAGACCTCCTCGACGCCCTCGGCGCCGATCACGCACGGCAGGGAGGTGAAGATGCCCTCCTCGCCATACTGGCCGGTCATAAGCGTAGAGGCCGAAAGCACGGCGTGCTCGTTGTGCAGCACGGCGGCACAGACGCGCGCGGCGGAGTTGGCGACGGCGTACTCGGTGCACTGCTTGCCAGCGTAGGTCACATAGCCGCCCTTGCGCGCGAGTTCCTCGACCTCCATGTGGTCGAACGCGTACTTGTCGGGGTTCTCGGCCTGAAGCTCGGTGAGGCTCTTGCCGGCGATGGTCGCGGCCTTAAAGGCGGCAAGCTGGCTAAAGCCGTGCTCGCCGATCATGTAGGCGTCGATGGACTTGGGGCTCACGCCGACCTTCTTGGAGATCTCGGTGCGCAGGCGGGCCGAATCTAGGCCGCAGCCCGAGCCGATGATCTTCTTGGGATCGTAGCCGGTCAGGTGCCACAGCTCGGTGCACACGACGTCGCAGGGGTTGGAGATGCTCACGAAGATGCCGTCAAAGCCGGCGTCGACGATGCGCTTGGCAAAGGTACGGGCGGCGTCGGTGGTAAAGAACAGCTCGCCGTCGCGGTTGCCGGCGGCCAGCGCGACCTTGCCGGCGGCGTTGACGATGACGTCGCAGCAGGCCAGCTCCTCGTAGTGATCGTAGCAGTTGACGATCTTGGTGTTGTACGGGACAAACGAAAGGGAGTCGCGCAGGTCCTGGACCTCGGACGTCACCTTGGCCTCGTTGATATCGCAGAGGTACAGCTCATCGGCAATGCCCTGCATGAGCAGGCTGTTGGCGACATGTGCTCCTACGTGGCCCTGGCCGACCACACCGATCTTACGCGTCTGGTACATATATGTATCCTTTCGGCCGAGTTTTTCGCGTCGAACCATTGTAGCGTCCTGTTGCCACTTTGCTAGGCTAAAGCGCCGTGGATTTTTGGGACATGCCTTAATCTCTACTTTTGGAGCGATTTGGGCCGCTGGCGGTGTCTCGGGGCGATACACTCGCGCGGATGGGGTCGCTCGTTGTACCATAGCTGCAACTGACTCGTAAGGAGCATCCATGCCCATTCGCATCCCCGACGCCCTCCCTGCCGCCGCGCAGCTCGAGAGCGAGAACATCTTTGTCATGACCGAGTACCGCGCGCTGCACCAGGACATCCGTCCGCTGCGCGTGCTCATCCTCAACCTCATGCCCACCAAGATTGCCACCGAGACACAGATCATGCGCAAGCTCTCCAACACGCCGCTGCAGGTGGAGGTGGACCTGCTGCGCACCAAGACGCACGAGGCCACGCACGTGAGCGCCGGCCACCTGGAGACGTTCTACCGTACGTTCGACGACATCCGCGACATCCACTACGACGGCCTGATCATCACAGGCGCGCCGGTGGAGCAGATGCCGTTCGAGGAGGTCGACTACTGGCCCGAGCTCTGCCAGATCATGGACTGGTCTACCACGCACGTGCACTCTACGCTGCACATTTGTTGGGGCGCACAGGCCGGCCTGTACCATCATTACGGTATCCAAAAGTACGACCTGCCGGCAAAGGCGAGTGGCGTGTTCGAGCATTATCTGGTGAAGCCGCAAAGCCCGCTGGTCCGCGGCTTTGACGACCGCTTCTATGCCGTGCATTCGCGCAATACCGATGTGCGCCGCGAGGACGTGGAGGCCGAGCCGCAGCTTGAGGTCGTGGCCGTGTCCGACGAGGTTGGCCTGTACATTGTCAAGTCGACCGACAGCCGTCGCTTTTTTGTCTTTGGCCACCCCGAGTACGATACCGACACGCTGCGCCTGGAGTACGAGCGCGACGTGAAGCGCGGCCTCAACCCTCAGGTGCCGGCGCATTACTTCCCAGGTGACGACCCCACCGCCGAGCCGCGCAACGTCTGGCGCAGCCAGGCTCAGCTGTTCTACACCAACTGGCTCAACTACTACGTCTACCAGACCACGCCCTACGACCTGGCCCGCGCCGGCGAGGAGCACTAGGCCGTCGGGAGGTGCGCCAGCCGTTAGGCGCTGATGATGTGGGGTAGCGGCAGGTCGTGGGCATCGGTGGGGACGTGGTCGACGCGCTGCTCGTTAAAGGCGATACCGACGATTTGGCATGCGGGCGAGAGCATAGGCAAGTAGCGGTCATAGCAGCCGCCGCCGTAGCCCAGGCGCGCGCCGGTGCGGTCGAAGGCTACGAGCGGCACGACGACCATGTCGAGAGCCTCGGCAGGCACGATAGGGAAGCGGCTGCTGTCGATGGCCGTGGCCGAAAAGGCTCGCGTGGGGTGGGCGATAAACGGTGCCGCGGACGCATCGTCGGCGGCAACTGCCCGCATGCACATGCGCTGGCCACAAGCTGCGGCATCAATTGCCGAGAGCATGCACGGATAGGTCACGCGCCAGCTGCGTTTGGCGGCCGCTGCGACAAACACGGAAGGGTCGACTTCGGAACCCATCGCGGCATAGACGGCAACGGTGTGCGACGCCGCGGCACTCAAACGATCAAACAGCTCAACCAGCCGCGCACAGATAGCGGCAGACTTTGCCGTCCGCACATTCAAATCAATCGCATCGCGCCGAGCAATCACCGCCCGTCGCACCTCAGTCTTACCCATCCCGGCCTCCTCTAGCAAACCTGCCAAAAAGGGACAGGTTTATTTTGGCAGGTTTTATCTGGGTAAACGCCCAAATCACCACACAAACCATCGCAAAGGGGGCAGTTCATGGACACCTTCGTGGGTTTTGACGAAGAGCAGGTGTTCGCGGCGGTTTGTCTCGATCTGTAACAGTAACTCGGCAAAAATGGACTTAGATGTTACAGATTGAGACAAAGGGCCGGCGTCATCCGAAAACGTCTCGATTTGTAACATCTGGAGCCGATATTGCCGTCTTAGTGTTACAGATCAAGACAAACCAGCAGACTGCGGCAAAAGAAAAGGTAGATTTTCAGGCATGTTCCAAAAATCTACCTTTGTGCGTTAGCCGAGCAGGTCGACGACGTTAAAGCCGGCGTTGCTCTTGGCGATGACGTCTCGGCCGCCAAAGACACAGATTGGCGATTCGGCCGCGATGCGCGTGACGTCGGCGCCGAGCGAGCGCAGCTCACCGGGCGTGGCGGCGAGCATCTGGGCGCGGCGCTCCTCGCGTGCATGCGGATCGAGTCCGGCCAGGTAGGTCGTGTTGCGGCGTTTGGTGAGCGCGTACGGCTTCACCGGCGCGTCCATGCCGCTCACGCAGCTCACGATAAAGCCCTCAAAGGCGGCCTCGTCGGGCTCAAAGCTGCCGAGCCATTCGCCTGCGCGCGCCACGCGCTCAATCGAGGGATCGATTGCCGGGTCGCGGTAGGTGTAGAACGCCGTCTGACGCTCGCCTGCCGCGCGGAATCCGCAGCCGTACGCGCCGCCCTTCACGCGGATCTCGTTCCACAGGTAGTCGTAGGAGAGCGCGTTGGCGGCAACCGCCCAGGCGCCTGTCACGTCGAGCCCCAAGCGACGCGGGTCGCACGCGCTTGCCGCAAAGCAGATGTCGCTGGGGATGACAAAAGCCTCGTGGCGGTCGCATGGCGTCGGCACCACGAGCGCATCGCGGCCGGTATCGGCGCCGTCGCCAGCGCCCAGTCCCAGGTTACCCGCGGCGTCCCAGTACGCATCGAAGTCCTCATCGCTGCCGGTAAAACTCGCCATGCAGCCATCGGCCACAAAGATGCGGTCTGCCAGCTCGGTAAGCTTGGCGCGCAGGTCGTCCAGGCGTTCGTCAAAGTGGTCGAGCAGGTCGCGCAGGAACAGGTAGAAGTCCACGCCCGAAAGCTGCTCGCGCACCACGGCCGAAGGCGAGCTGTAACTCATCGCGCGACCCAGCGCCGCCGAGTGACCGTTGTTGATAAAGCCCTGCTCAAGCCCAATGCGAATCTGCGTGAGCACGTCGCGCACGCGGTCGGCGTCGGCATCGAGCAAAAGCGTGCTCGACCACACCTCGCGCGGCAGGCTCGCCAGCGCATCGATCTTCTCGGATAGGGCTCCGGCGCTCACCAGCAGATAGGGGCGCACGCCGTCCACGTCGGGCTGGGTCATGACCTCGGTCGTAAAGCTCAAAAAGCCCAGCTTGCCGGCGAGCAGGTTGTCGAGTTCCTCGGCCGAATGCTCGCGCGTGGGCAGCTGCTTAAGCAGGCGGCAGAGCAGCGTCACATAGGGCAGGTCCTCAAACGCGACGCAGCTCAGGTCGAAATACTGCATGGCGTAGGCCAGGCGGTTGGTAGGGATGTCGTGGCGCAGACAGACGATGGGCGCGGTCGTGTCCACGACCAGCGGCGGTTCGGGGCGCGCCTCGCCAATGTCGGACACGCGCAGGCGCGGCAGCGTGGCCTTGTCCTCGGGCGTGTCCTCGGCTTCCTGCGCGGCACGCAGCGCGGCCGTGCGATCGACCACGTCGGCCAGCTCGGAATCGGTCATGGCGTCGCGCTTGGCTGCCAGCTCGATGGCCTCGGCACCCTCCGAACCCTCGGCGGCGTCCACCGGCACCAGCTCGACGAGCGCCATGTGGTCGTTCTCCAGCACCAGCTCGCGCAGCAGGTCCTCAAAGTAGGTGCCGTCCAGCTCGCTACGCAGCTCCTCGTACACCGGGCCGTACTTGAGTGCCAGCGTCGCGGCGTCGTCATCGTAGAGCCAGGTGCTCAGCGCGTCGCACGCAATGGCCACGCCGTCGGCGATGCCGTAGTCGCGCTGGCGCAGATCGTATTCGTTGCTGCTGATGATGGCTTCCAGGCGCTCGCGCGGAACGCCGTGCTCGCACAGGTCGCGGCAGGCGTCCTGAAACACGCGGCGCAGCTCGCGCGCCACGCCGGGCTGCGCGTTTTGCAACATGATGAGCTCGTAGGGCTGCAGGCTCTCGGCCGCGGTGTAGCTCACCACGTTGCCGCCCAGGCCGGCGGCCAGAATGGTCTTCTTGACCGGCGCCTCGTTGGAGCCCAGCAGCGCCTCGAACAGGATATCCGCCGCGATCGTGCGTTTGCGGTCGAGCGCGCTGCCCAACACAAGGCCCAGGCCCACCAGGGCGTTCTCGGGTGTAGTGGCCATCTCGACGCGCTTGTACTCGCAGGTCACGGGCGTCTGCACGCCCAGCGGATTGGGCGCCAGCGTGGACGGGTCCTCGCCGGCGGCAACGGCTGCGTCCATGCGGCGGCTTGCGGCACTCGGCTGCGACAGATAACGCTCGTCCAAAAAGGCCAGTGCGCGGTCCACGTCCAGGTCGCCGTAGAGCGTGATGTAGGAGTTGGAGGGGTTGTAGTGGCGCGCGTGCGTGTCCAGGAACTGCTCGTAGGTGAGCGCGGGAATCGCGCGCGGGTCGCCGCCGCTTTCGTGCGCATAGGCGGTGTCGGGATAGAGCGCGGCGTTGACGGCGTCGTCCAGCACGCTCATGGGGTCGGACAGCGCACCCTTCATCTCGTTGAACACCACGCCGTTATAGCGCAGCGTGCCCTCGCGCAGGCTGGCGGGGTTGCCGTCGCCCTCGCCCTCGGCGCCCTCTGGCAGGTCCAGCTCGTAGTGCCAGCCCTCCTGCTCAAAAATGGTGGGCTTGGTGTAGATGGCCGGGTTGAACACCGCGTCCAGGTACACGTCCATCAGGTTATACAGATCCTGTTCGTTGGTGGTGGCGACGGGGTAGATGGTCTTGTCGGGGTAGGTCATGGCGTTGAGGAACGTCTGCATGGAGCTCTTGATCAGGTCGACAAACGGCTCCTTGACGGGAAACTTGGCCGACCCGCACAGCACCGAGTGCTCAAGAATATGGAACACGCCGGTGGAATCGGCCGGCGGCGTCTTAAAGCCAATGGCAAAGGCCTTGTTTTCGTCGTCGCACGCCAGGTACAGTAGGCGAGCGCCCGAGACGGTGTGGCGAAGCACGTAGGCGTCCGAGTCGAGCTCGGGTACGGTCTCGCAGCGCTCGACGGCAAAGCCGTGGCAGGTAGTGCCGGGCACCAGCAGTGCGGCGGCAGCGGCGCGCGGGTCGGTTGAGGTGGTGGGCATATGCAGTCTCCTTTGACGCCCTAGCGGGGGCGAATCGAGTCGAATCCCCGAGAGTATACCCATATGGGGCCTTCGACCAATCTGCCGCACGAGCGTGGATTTTCGGACAAACGAGCGTGGAAATTCGGACGCCCGCCAAATGACAGTGGATTTTCGGACGAAATCGGCCGTCAAGAGTTCAAAAACCGTCCAAATATCCACGCTCGTGCGTCAACTACGTGTCTCTCACCTCACATTCATTTCTACGACGAGGGATGACTGAGAGACAGACAGAAGATAAAAATCAATCGGCTTATCGGATGCATATACCGCCATCAGATTGAAGCTGTATGCGGAAATGGATGGACTCTACACCGCTTACGCAAAATAACCCCTCGTTTGCTGAAACATTATAGGAAATGGCGTGGAGTGCTAAAAAGTTCTAATACAATATAAGTCATTTATCTATAAGCTGCTGATTCCTTGTAAAGGTATGGTTGATATGGTTGAGGCAAATAGCGTTATCCCCCTGTACAAACAGATTGTTCGTGCGCTTTCTGATTCAATCGCCAACGGCACGTACCGCCCGGGAGATAAGCTTCCGACCGAGGCGGAGCTGATCGAGCAATTTGGCGTGAGCCGAATAACGGTTCGCTCCGCAATTAAAGAAATGGAAGATGCTGGGCTTGTTGAGAGGGCCCGCGGCAAGGGCACGTTCGTTTCGTCGGACACGCAGATGTATGCCGCGGACGACCGTGAGAGCTTTACCCATTCGTGCCAGCTTGCGGGCAAACAGGCGTCTACCAGGGTTCTCGAAATGGGCTGGGACTTCCCAAGTCTGCGAGACGCGAAGTTCCTGGGCGTAGACGATACCCAAAAGGTATTGCGTAGCCGTCGTCTGCGCCTTGTGGATGGCAAGCCCACGATGCTGGAAACCAATAGCTATTCCGCTGCGCTTTCTTTTTTGGAGCATGAGTCCCTCGATGATTCGCTGATGGCGGTACTCGATCGTCAGGGGATCAAGATGGGTCCCAACACGCGTACGCTCGAGGTCTGCTATGCGAGCGAGCTCGAGGCGGCATACCTTAACGTGGAGTTGGACTCTTCGCTGCTTCTGTTTGTCGATAGACGTTATGCCCCAAGTGGCGAGCCGCTTTTCATCTCCCGTCAGGTGTACTGCACCGAGCGACTGAAGTTCTATTTGTAAATTAGAGATAGATTGGTCGATTTACCGACCAATTGTTACCGTTCGCGGATTTGGAAAATAGACACACCACGTAGGGTAGATTGCTAATATACTTTGTTATGACAATATAGTACGTCCTATTGGTATTGGAGAACTATGAATAAGATATTGCTAGCGAGTCATGGTTATCTCGCCCAAGGCATGAAAAGCTCTCTGGAGATTCTGATGGGCACCAACGACCGAATCGAGTGCCTGTGCGCCTATGTCGATGACGATTCAAGGGACGTCGCGGCGTTGATTGATGCATGGATGGAGACGAGGGACCCTGCCGACTCTTGGTTTGTCGTGACTGACATCTTTGGCGGCTCTGTAAACAACGAATTCATTCAGAGGCAGACTGCCGGATCGTTTACGTTGATCGCCGGAATGAACTTGCCGCTGCTGGTGGAAATGGTTACACAGCTGGACTCTCTGGATGCGGACAAGGCCAAAGCCGCGGTCGAGGGATCGCGTTCGTTTATTCAGCTTTGCGAGGCGGCGGACATGCTTGCCGGCGCCGAGGAAGAAGATTTCTAGTTAGTTCTGGTTCGAGCCCTAGCTAGGGGTCGCACCTGTCATTCCCTTTATCACGTGCGGAGATGATAACGATGATTAAGCTTACGAGAGTTGATTACCGACTGATTCACGGCCAAGTTGCCATGTCCTGGACTCACGCTTTGGATGTAGATTGCATTCTGCTCGCCAGCGATGCTGTGGCAAAAGACGACATGAGGAAGGCGGCCTTGAGGCTCGCCCGCCCCAGCGGCGTTAAACTCGTCATCAAGGATGTTGACGCTGCTATCGAGGCGCTCAACAGCGGCGTTACCGACAAGTATTCGCTGTTTATCATCGCTGAGACGATTGAAGATGTCTATCGTCTCGCTAAGGGTTGCAAAGACATCAAAGAGATCAATCTGGGTGGAACCCGAAAGACCCCCGAGACCACGCTTCATCCGACCCCTGCAATCTTCGCGACCGAGAAAGATGCCGAGCATATCCAAGAACTCCTGGGCGATGGCGTGGCCATCGAAATCCGTCAGGTTCCCAATGACGCTAAGGTGTTTGCCAAGGACGTTTTTTAGCCGAAAACATGCTGGTGCTCGGTATTTATTGAACCGATACTCTATGTCTAAGCCCGTCGATCATTTGATCGACGGGCTTTTTATTGAAGAAAAATCAAAAAAATTTGAAATAGTTCTTGCATAGTTAGTTATATAAAGTATTATAACGTCATGGGATGAATGAAGGGTTCATCCAAGTGAGTTAGGAGTAAGGGATGTTCAATTTCGATGAGCCTCGTTACGAGAAGGTTGTGAGCGATGCCCTCGCTCTCCGTCCTCAGATTGAGGCTGCCGTGGACGAGGTCTGCGAGCAGGGTTATTCCAACATCTTCTTCATTGGCTGCGGCGGCACCTGGGCCCACACGCTCCCGATGAAGTATTGGGTCGAGACCACCACGGCCGACGTCGACGTCCACTGCGAGATCGCCGCCGAGTTCCTCGCGTGCCCGCCCAAGACCTTCAACAAGGATTCGGTCTGCGTCTTCTCCACCCGTACCGGCACCACCCCCGAGATCATTGAGGCTGCCAAGTTCTGCCAGGAGCAGGGCGCCCGCACGCTGATGTATGTCTCCAACGACAACACCCCGGCCACCGAGTACGCCGATTACAAGTTCTTCAGCTTCGCCGAGGACGACGTTCTGTGCGAGGCCATCTACACCTACCAGATCACGCTGGTCGCCCGCTTCCTCAAGAACGCCGGCGCCTTCCCCAAGTACGACACCTTCATGGAGGAGTTCGGCAACATCGCTCCGTTCCTCATCAAGGCCAAGGACGCCCAGGACGAGCGCTGCGCCGCCATGGCCGAGGACTTCAAGGACACCGACTACCACATGGTGATCGGCTCCGGCATGCTCTGGGGCGAGGCCTACGACTACGCCATGTGCATCCTCGAGGAGATGCAGTGGATCAAGACCAAGTCCATCCACGCCGCCGAGTTCTTCCACGGCACCATCGAGCTGTGCGAGGAGGGCACGAGCCTCATCATGCTCTACGGCGAGGACGACACCCGTAAGCTTATGGACCGCGTGGACAACTTCACTCACATGCTCGCCGACGAGAAGGGCGTCAACGTCCGCGTGAACAAGTTTGACACCGCCGAGGTCGAGCTGCCGTTCAGCGACCCCGAGTTCCGCAAGATCGTCTCCCCGATGGTCACCTACACCATCACCGAGCGTCTGAGCTGCCATCTCGAGCACGTCCGTAACCACCCGCTCACCACGCGTCGTTACTATCACCAGATGAACTACTAATCCTCTCAAATTGCTGCGGTTGTCTGCAGGCGAGCTGCGCAGAATGCCTCGCCTGCAGACCTATTTCTGGGGTTGATCGAAATGGTTGTCCAGTATCTTCTAGTTGCACTGGTCGCATTTATTGCGTCCATGGACGAGCAATTATTTGGCATTACGATGCTTGGTCGTCCGCTGTTTACGAGCCTGTTTGTCGGCTTGATCCTTGGCGATGTCCAGCAGGGCGTTATCGTCGGCGCTGCTTTGGAGTCCATGTTCATGGGCGCCATCATGGTCGGCGCGGCGGTTCCTCCCGAGGTCTATGCCTCCGGCGTGCTTGGCTGCGCGTAGCCGTCATTACGGGTACGGGCACGGCAACTGCCGTCGCGTGCGCCCTTCCCGTCTCCGTCTTCCTTCAGGTGTGGCGCAACTTCTGCTACGCCGTTCCGGGTGCCTTTGCCTGCAAGAAGATTGAGACCGCTCTGGCAAATCGCGATCTTGCCAAGGCGAATCTGTACCATCTGACTATCGTGCCGCTGTCGATTGGCATTCCGTCTGCACTGCTGGTGTTTGGCTCACTGTTCTTTGGTGCCGACCTCATCAACAATGCGCTCAACGCGATTCCGCAGTTTGTGATGGACGGCCTCAACGTTGCATCCGGCGTCATGGTCTGCATCGGCTTCGCACTTCTTATCAGGACCATGGGCGATAACAAGCTCCTTCCCTGGCTGTTCCTGGGCTTCATTATGGTCATCTATCTCAAGATGGACGTGGTCGGCGTCGCCGCAGCTGCCATTTGCGTCGCGCTGCTCCTGGCCTTCCGCGAGGGCTCGTCCGGTCCGCAGACGGTTGCTGCAGATGAAGAGGAGGACTTCTAATGGCTATCCAGAACACCGACCTCAAAGAGGCCAAGAAGGACGCGATTATGACTCCCGATATGTATCGGAGCATGTTCCTTCGCCAGTTTACGAGCCAGTGCTCGCAGTCGTACGACAAGATGATGGCAATGGGCTTCATGTACACCATTCAGAAGCCCCTGCGAAAGATCTATCCCAACGACGACGATTACTATGCGGCGCTCGATCGCCATACCGAGTTCTTTAACATCACGCCTCATGTGCTTCCGTTTGTAGCCGGCCTAACGGTTTCGATGGAAGAGCAGGCGGCTGCCGATAAGAACTTCGACACGTCCTCGATTAACGCCATGAAGGTCGGCCTCATGGGACCGCTTTCCGGCATCGGCGATTCGTTCTACTGGGGTACGTTCCGCGTGGTTGCCGCCGGCATTGGTATTGGCATCGCTTCGACGGGCAACCCGCTCGGCCCCATCGTGTACGCGCTCATCTACTCCGTGATTAACTTTGCAACGCGTATCGTCGCCGCCCATCTGGGTTACGACTTGGGAACCAAGTTTTTGCAGCAGTCCGAAGAGAGCAACCTTATGTCTCGCATGACGCATGCTGCCGGTGTCCTCGGAATGACCGTTATCGGCGCCATGATTGCGGCACAGGTCTCGCTGTCCACGGCTTTGACCTTTGACGTGGGTGGTTCGGAGATTGTCCTGCAGGATCTGTTCGATTCGATCTTCCCCGGTCTGCTGCCCTTGCTGGCAACGTTCGCTTGCGTTGCCCTCTATAAAAAGGGCGTCAAGACCATTTGGATCATCTTGGGCATCTTCGCAATCTGCATCATCGGAACGGGCTTGGGAGTGTTCGCGGCGGCGTAATGTTGACTGCTATGCTCGCGCGTTGGATAACTAACTGACCGTTTGAAAACGGGGCTCGGCGTAAGGCCGACCCCGTTTTTTGTTTGAGGGATTTTCCGACCGTCCAATAATCCACGCTCATGCATCACTCACGCATCTCTCGTCTCTCATTCGTCACTAACACGAGAGATAGATTAAAGACGAGAGATAATTACGAGAGATAGCTCAGCAGCAAAGAGACAAGCAACCATGGTATTGTCTCAATATCGATTGTTCCACCAGCAAAAACATGATTTAATGAAGCAGGTAGAGATATCTTATCTCTCATCTTTCACTCATATCTAATACGAGAGATAACAGAAAGACGAGAGATAATTACGAGAGATAACTGAGAGACGAGGGAAATCCGTCTGCGGCATTCTCCGCAGGACCAAGCGAAGGGACGTGCAGATGAACGAAAACGAGCTGGCCGGTTTGCTCGAGTCTTTAAGACGCATGGGCTCGGACGATCTTAACGTCGAGGTCAAGGAGAGCGCCACGACACTTTCCCGCGACGTATGGGAAACGGTCAGCGCTTTCGCAAACACCGCCGGCGGCATCATCGTACTCGGAGTGAGCGAGCACGCGGGTTTTGTCCCAGTTACAAACTTTGAGACCGAGAAAGTGCTCAACCAATTCGTGGCGGGCATGGGCGATGCCGGCGGTCGCGGAAAGCTGGCCAATCCGCCCAAATACACCATTGAGCGCGTGGAGCTCCAGGGCACCGTGGTTCTGGTCATCACGATTGAGGAGCTCGACCCGTCGAGCAAGCCTTGCTATGTAATAGAGCGGGGCGCCCAGGGCGGCAGCTACAAGCGCGTCGATGACAAAGACGTGCCCCTTTCGTCGACCGAGGTTTTGGCACTGTCGTCATACGAACGGACGAGTCCTAGCGATCGCGATGCGGTGCCCGGCACGAGTGTGGGCGATCTCGACGAGTCGCTGGTCGACCGCACGATAGAACGCGCCTATTCGTTGACGCCTCGAGCGATGCGTGGTGCGACGGACAAGAAGACAAAGATGGAGCGCCTGAATCTCCTCGACTTCCAGGGCAATGTTACCAAGGCCGGCCTCCTTGCCGCGGGCGTTTACCCTCAGCAGTTCTATCCCAAGCTCTTCATTGATGTGGCTGTCCATGCGGGAACTCAAAAGGGCGCTGCGGGACCGCTAAGATTTATGGACCGCACAGTCTGCGAGGGCACCCTGGGCGAGATGATTTCGGATACTGTCGCGGCTGTCGCCAAAAACCTGCGCCGCACCTCGACCGTCCAAGGCATCTCGCGTATCGACTCGCTGGAGATTCCCGAGGAGGTCCTGCGCGAGGCAGTCGCCAACGCGGTTATCCACAGGGAATACGGGGATCGGTTCTGTGGGCAATCGATCACCGTCGACGTTTTTGACGACCGTATCGAGGTGACGAATCCCGGCGGCCTTTATGGAGGGAAGACTCGCGAGAACTTGTTTGACGGCAGCTCCCGATGCCGTAACGCGACGCTCGTGAAACTCATGTCGATTGTCCCGCTGCCGGATGGCGCAGGTTCGCCGGCTGAGGGCAATGGCTCGGGCATCCCGATGATGATCGATGCCATGCGCGCGCATGGTCTGGCCGAGCCCCTGTTCTGCCCGGGGTTCGATCGGTTCAAGGTCGTACTTTACCGTTCAAAGATCGAGCCGGTCGATCATGGCGGGGGCTTAATTGTGACGGCACTCAAACATTACGGCGAGCTGGGGACGCGTGAGCTGGCAGAACGCACGGAGCTTACAATTTCCCAGGTTAGGTCGCGCGTCAACGCGCTCATTGCTCAAGGCGAGCTTGAGCCCACGGCGCCGGCGACGAGCCGCAACCGCAAATATCGACTATCAGAGCGCGTGGAATAAATGCGTTAGTGGACGAGGCAACCCAATAATTGACCCTCAATTGGCGCCCACTAAGGTAAAGCGGTTGTTGCTCAGTCGACGGTGGTGCTAAAGACTCGGCTTACGCCGGCATGGCCCCGAACCCGTCCATCAAGAACAGCCTAAGAACCAGCTTGATGACATTTCCCGGTTTGACTTCAGCCGTGCCAAAGACGTGACGCTCGGCGAGCTCACTGCAGTATGCATAGATGTCACGGATAAGGTCCGCGCCCGAAAGCGTAAACATGTAGCCTACGTCCGAAAGCGCATTGGGCGCGGCGGGCAACTTGGCCATGTGGCAGAACGTTTGCAGGTCGGGCGCCATAACATTCTGGTAGTCGAGGTGGCCGCTGGCATTCTGTGCGGCAAGCTCCAATTGGCGCACAAAATCCAGCGCCGCCGCTAACACAAAGCTCGGCGTAGGCGCATTGACGTCCTGAGTGGTCGCCACAAGCCTGCCCGCCGCCTGTGTGACAAGCCAGGCGACCTCGCGCTGGCAACGCACGGCCTTGCGCGTAACCGGCTTGATGGACGAAGAAGAAACGCTCCCCTTAGGCGGATTCGAAGCAGCCATAAGACCCTCCCATGAACAATCCGGCCCAACAAGCCCGGATGAAACACGTGCTACATCAGTATACAGGGGAGTGGGGTAGCGGGGTACAAGCGCGCCAGCGGCAAACCGAGAGCATCAACAATGTGCCTCCGCTCTATTTGGACGATGGTACGTGGGTCATTAAGTACTCGGTTCAAGCGCCGGGTACCGTTGGTTTTCGAGACCAGAATTACAACCGTAAAATGCTCAACTGCATGGAATGTGACGTCCCAGCCGGAGTCATATTTGCAACCGAGGTGGGCTATAAGGTGCTCGGCCTTGCGTTTGTTGAGCGGTTCGAGCCCGAAAACGGATGGTTTGTTCTGCACGGTCCTGTTCATAAAGGCGGACCGGACCCTCGTTTTGCGCCCGACATGAGTTATCTGAAGCACATACCTGTCGATATTGAGTTTGCCGGACAGGGTGCGACCGACGATGAAATTTGGCTTTGGCGGTCTTTTACGATCGTGCTGTTTGATCGGATCGCGTGGCGATGCAATCTCGCACACGCCTGCCGGTGCATGCTCTCCCTGATTTGTATAGCGAGAGGGGAGCGAACGTGAGCTGGCGAGGCGATATTGCGATGGGGAAGTACGGAAAACTGCCGTGCGCCCTTATAGACAACAAAATGTTTCCGAGCGTAGAAGTTGATTGCGGGTCGTTTGTCGTCGCCTGTCCTTGCTGCGGCTCGCAAATACCGTGCCTCGACATTCGGTTCATCGATGCGTGCGACAGACTTAGCGACGAAGTGAGAAAACGGACAGGCGTTCATATGCCGGTGTATCAGGAGAAATGCCCTGTTTGTGGCCTCGATATCGTGTACGACGCCGGCGACGAGGGATAGGTGATGCGGAGGAGCTGGCTGTGAAGGCATCTCTGTCCCTATAAATAAACCCCCTCACCGAGCTGCTTGTGGAACTTGGCGTGATGGTCGCGTGCCCAGGTAAAGAGCGCCTGGTCAAAGTCGGTGCGCGTGGCCGGGACGCCAAAGACGCCGGCAACTTCGACGCGTACAAACTCCAGTGCCGGCAGCTTGTTGATGGCAGTGAGGGCAAACGGGGACGAGGGCTCCTCGAACAGATAGCGGCTGCCTTGCAGCGCGTCGCAACTGGTGCACGTGTTGCCGAGCGACGGGGCTTTGGAGGCTCGCGCGCCTACGGGCTTGTAGCCGCAGCGCTTAGAAAGATAGTCGCGGATCTCGCCCGGCACGCAGCCAAGAGCGGGCACGATGGCGAGTGCGTTGGCGTTGGCCGTGTCGATGGCAATGTGCCCGGCTTCGTTGGGCGCGTGCGCGATGGCGATGCCCTTGTCGTCATCGGTTCGATAGGGAATGCCGAAGGCCGCGACCGAGGTCTCTTTGTGACACTTCCAGCACTCGCGCTTGCCCAGTACTAGATATATATACGGCGCTGAGGGGTCGGATCGGTCAACACCGGGCAGCCACTCGGCAAAAGGCTCGGGGTTGACGCCGCTGGGTACATACCAGATCTTCTTGGTCCGGTCCCATTTGGCGCCCAGCGCCTTGGCTTCTTCTTTGTGCGAAAAGGGGACATCGAGCTCGGTGCGCATGGCGGCTCCTTGGTGCTGCAGGTGCGAGTGGCTCAAGGATACCGCAGGGCGCAGACATCGCGGCGTTTTGTTGAGAAGTTGCGGCGCGGACTGCTTGGTTACGCCGTTAGATAAATTGGCAAGTAGATGGTCGGCTTTTGACCAGTTGGGCGGTTGGAGCAGCTTGCGGCGCAGTTTTGTGCCTGGCTATTGTTGATGTTGGGGTATTGAATATATTTGGCTGCCATTCGTCAGGTGAATTGATGTTACGTTGCGATGACGGTTGGAACTGCCAGCGGATTTAGCGACATAAAACAAAACAGCCCAGAGGACATAGCCTCTGAGCTGCGAACATTTGGTGGGCGTTAGAAGATTTGAACTTCTGACCTCTTCCGTGTCAGGGAAGCGCTCTCCCCCTGAGCTAAACGCCCGATCAAGGGTGCGCAAGCGCGCAAGGGATAATATAACGGAGCCTGAACTCGGTGGCAAGAACATTTTTAAAAATCGCTTACATTGTGGAATTCGGGGGCTTTGTCATATCCATTTCAAAAGAGCCTGCTGCCGCGATTTGACTGTCGCATAATGCAAGGCCATTGCGGTATCGAGCTATGGAAAGACGTCTGCAGAATTGTCCTACCGATAAGCGGACAAGCCTTCGGCTGGTGCCTTCGCCGTGGTAAGGTAAGCCGAATTGTTTCCAGGCTGCTTCGAGGGAATGGAATGAGCAAAGAGCGTGTCGAGCAGGTCGAAGGCGCAGGGGCTTCGGTGCCGATGACCGATATATCGAACATTGATGTGCCCGAGGGCACCGATGAGCTCAGCCGTAGCACCCGCCGCGCTTGGCGCGAGCGCCTGAACAGCGCTTCGACGCGCAAGATGATCACGGGCGTCTTGGCTACGCTGGTGGGCGGTTCGTTTTGGGGCTTCTCGGGCACCAGCGCGAGCTTTCTGTTCGATACCTACCACGTCGACACCTTGTGGCTTATGAGCGTGCGTCAGATTCTCGCCGGTCTACTCTTTATGACCGTGGTTGTTACGCGCGACCGCGAGCGCCTGATTAAGCTCTGGACCACACCCGCCGATCGCAAGCAGCTGCTGCTCTTTACCGCCTTTGGTCTGCTGTTCAACCAGTTTTGCTATCTTTCGGCCGTGCGCCTGACGAACGCCGGAACCGCGACGGTGCTCCAGTGCCTGCAGCTCGTTATCATCATGGGCTACAGCTGCGTGACCGATCGCCGCATGCCGCGTACTCGCGAAGTTATCGGCATTGGCCTGGCTCTGGGTGGAACCTTTTTAATCGCCACCGGCGGCGACCCCACCAGCCTGAATATCTCGCCGCTTGGCCTGGCAGCAGGTCTTATGTGTGCGGTCAGCGCCACGTGTATGGCGGTGATTCCCGCCAAGATCCTGCCCGAATACGGCAGCCCCATCGTCACGGGCTCGGCAATGCTCACGGCGGGCGTGGTCTCGTGCGTCTTCGTGCAGCCTTGGGCGCATATGCCGGCACTCGACGCTGCCGGCGTCGAGGCGCTCGCGGTATTCGTGGTTATCGGCTCGTTTTTTGCTTACATGCTCTATATGCAGGGCGTTAAGGACATCGGCTCGGTGCGTGCGAGCCTCATCGGAACTGTGGAGCCGGTTTCGGCGACCATCACCAGCGCCGTTATGCTGGGCACGGTGTTTTTGCCGACCGACCTTATCGGCTTTGCCATGATCATCGTGATGATGTTCCTCACGGTGTAGCTGGCGCCGCCGCCAAGACAGAAAAGGTGTTGTGCCGCATTTTCGCCAATTGACGTCCGTGTCTGGAGTTTAGCTGTCGATGCTCAAAATGCCATAAACTAGTAACGTTATGGTTTTTTTCATTGCGACTCAATTGCGAGGATTTCTTTATGGCTGGTAATCACTTTAAGGGCAGCGATAACGGCCGTCCTGCAGTTCCGCCGCGTCCGAACGGGGCTGGTAAGGCCGGCACGCCGGGCGGCGCTGGACAGGGCGGTTCCAGTAAGCGCGTGTCCCCGGGCGAGACGGCGATGTTTACCGCTCTGTACGAGCAGTCTCAAAAGGCAAAAAAGACCGGCCGTGCAAGAGGGAATGTCTTTGCGGGCGGTGCAACCTCCACGTCGCAGCCGAGCGGGGCTCCTTCGGCACCTGCGAACAACGCAGGTGCTGCCAACGCCGCGAATACCGCCGGCAACGTTAATGCCGGCAAGGCCGCCAACAATACTCCCTCTGCCGGTGGCGCGGGGCTTACGGGTAACCTTGGCACGATTTACACCGGCGCCTCCGAGACTGGCACGTTCGCCCGCCTGGATGATAGCGGTGCCGAGTTTGCGGGCTCGGGTTCCAAGGAAGATTATTACGATTTTGGCTTGAACTACGGTAGCGACGCTTCGTCGAGTTCGACCTCTGACGGTCTGGTCCGTCATCGCCATCGCAAGGGCGAGCGCAAAAAGCGTCACACCGGCGCCATTATTGCCGCTGTAGTCGCGGTGCTTCTCGTTGCGCTTGGCGCAAGCGGCTTTATGCTGCTTAACTCTGCAAAGACCGTAAAGAGCGAAGCGAAGGAGGCTGTCGAGATCGTCGGTGGCCTTAAGGACAAGGTCACGTCGGGCGATTTTTCGACGCTGCCTGACGACGCGAAGAAGATCGATGAGCTCTGCGACAGCATGAAGGCGGAGACCTCGAGCCCGCTGTGGACGGCGGCTTCGTTTATCCCGGTGTATGGCAGCGACATCAATGCGGCCCGCACCATGATCGACGCCCTGTCCGATGTCTCGAGCAACGCGCTGGTTCCCATGGCCGACAACCTTTCGCAGGCCACGCCCGGCAAGCTGTTCCAGAACGGCATGATTAACGTGTCCGCGCTGCAGGCCGTTGCCGATTCGCTTTCCGATAGCTCGAAGGTGTTCAAGAGCGCCAACGAGAAGGTCCAGGGCATTGGCGATACTCATATTTCCCAGGTGACCGAGCTGGTCGATAAGGCCAAGGACGGCTTTGCCACCCTCAACGGCGCGGTTGACGCGGCAGAGAAGGTCGCCCCCGTCCTTCCCCAGATGCTCGGCGCCAACGGCCAGACGCGCAGCTACCTTGTGTACGCTATGAACAACGTCGAGATTCGTGCCTGCGGCGGCTTTGGCGGTTCGCAGGGCCTGATTTCGGTCACTGACGGCCAGATGTCGATTGGCGAGTTTGTTCCCCGCATTGGACTCAGCGAGGATGAGGCAGTCGAGAGCGTCGACGAAGAGGATGAGGCGCTGTTCGGCAACCACAGTAACCTGTACAACTCGGGCAATACCTATTCGCCTGATTGGCCCCGCAACTCGCAGCGTGTCGCCGCGCTGTGGAAGTCCCAGTATGGACAGGACGTTGATGGCGTCATCGGTATCGACCCGGTGTTCCTGCAGTATCTGCTGGGCCTGGTCGGTAACGTGTCACTGCCCGACGGAACGGTTGTCGACGGCACCAACGCCGCAAAGGTCCTCATGCACGATGTGTACTGGAACTATCCGGTCGAGGAGTCTGACGGCATCTTTGCATCCGTCGCCAGCGCTGCCTTCGACAAGATCCTTGGCGGTATCGGCGATGTCGATGTTACGAAGCTTGTCAGCGCCGTTGAGCGCGGTGCCGAAGAGGGCCGCCTGATCGCTTGGATGAGAAACGATGATGAGCAGAATGCCATCAAAGAGACGGGCATTGACGCTTCGCTGCCCGATCCGGATGATCCGAGTGCCGATCCCGTTGCCGGCGTTTACTTTAACAACCTGAGCTTCTCCAAGCTCGACTGGTATCTGAACGCCGACACGCAGATTGGCCAGGGCATCAAGAACGGCGACGGCACATGCTCGTATCGCATCGCCGTTACCCTGACGAACATCATGACGCAGGAGGAGGCCGGCAAGCTGCCCGACTACGTCGCGGCGAGCGCGCCCGATGCCGCGCGCGACGACGAGCGTCTGAATGTCTCACTGTTTGCCCCGACGGGCGGCAACATCAGTGACCTTACGGTTGAGGGCACCCAGTTTGGTCTTGGCGCCGCTACGTGGCATGGAATCCCCTTCTATTCGGGTACCGTTGACCTGCATGCTGGCGAGACGACGACGATCACGTATACGCTGACCACGTCGGCCGAGGCGGGGGACAAGCCGCTTACGCTGCGTCAGACTCCTACATGCCAGGCGGCTCGCGACAGCGCGTCGGCGTAGGGTTTTTCTGGTAGCGCAGATAATCGAGTACCATTTTGGGGCGGACAGGCAATCTGTCCGCCCCTATTTTGTAAGGAGAGCGCATGAAGTACTTTGGCACCGACGGCTTTCGCGGTGAGGCCAACGTTGGGCTGACGGTAGAGCACGCTTATAAGATTGGCCGTTTTGTGGGCTGGTATTACGGCGCCAACCGCGAGCGCAAGGCGCGCGTCATCGTGGGCAAGGACACCCGTCGCTCGAGCTATATGTTTGAGGCGGCGCTGGTGAGTGGCTTGGTCGCGAGCGGTGCGGACGCCTATATGCTGCACGTGATCCCCACGCCGGGCGTGGCGCATCAGGCCGTGGAGGGCTGCTTCGATTGCGGCATCATGATCAGTGCGAGCCACAACCCGTTTTGCGATAACGGCATTAAGCTCGTCAACAGCGACGGCTTTAAGATGGACGAGGACGTGCTGGAGCTCATCGAGGACTATATCGATGGCAAGAGCGAGGTGCCGCTGGCAACGGGCAATCACATCGGCGCCACGGTGGACTACATGCAGGGCCGCAACCGCTACATTGCTTCGCTCATCGCCAGCGCGAACTTTTCGCTGCAGGGCGTCAAGATCGGCATTGACTGCGCCAACGGCTCGGCTTCCTCGGTGGCCAAGCCGGTGTTTGACGCGCTGGGCGCCGACGTGCGCGTGATCAATGCTGCGCCCGATGGCTTTAACATCAATGTCGACTGCGGCTCCACGCATATGGAGCGCCTGCAGCGCCACGTGGTGGAGCAGGGGCTGGACGTGGGCTTTGCCTACGACGGCGATGCCGACCGCTGCCTGGCCGTGGATGAGCGCGGTCGCGTGGTAGACGGCGACCAGATCCTGTACGTGTGCGGCGTGTATCTGAACAAGCACGGGCGACTCTCGGGCGGTACCGTGGTGCCGACGATTGCCAGCAACTTTGGCCTGGTCAAGTCGCTGGAGCTTGCCGGTCTGAGCGCCGTGACCAGCGGCGTGGGCGACCGTCACGTGTATGCCAAGATGCGCGAGGGCGGCTACAGCCTGGGTGGCGAGCAGACGGGCCATACGATCTTTGGCGATATCGAGCGCACGGGCGACGGCATTATGACCTCGCTGCGCGTGATGGAAGTGATTCGTGCCGAGCGCGAGACGCTCTCGCAGCTCACGGCTCCGTGCAAGCTGCTGCCGCAGGCGCAGGTGGCCGTGCACGTGGCGGACAAGGACGCCGCGCTCGAGAACATGGGCGTGCAGAACGCCATCGCCGAGGCCGAGGCCGCGCTGGCAGGCGAGGGCCGCGTACTGGTGCGCAAGAGCGGAACCGAGTCGGTGATCCGCGTTTTGGCCGAAGCCCCCGACCAAGCCGCCGCCGACGCCGCCATGAAGCGCATCGCCAACGCGCTCGAGGCTCTGTAGTTACGCGGTTTTACCAAACCGCGTAACTACTCGACGCTGCAAACGGCCCCAAGCGGCAATCTGACGTTCAATTTCAAGGGCGCGACCAGAAGGTCAGGGCCCTTTCATTTCACGTCACCTTGCTCGCTTAGGGTCGTTTTCGCTGACGTTGCCAAGACATTAGCGTCAACGAACTAGTCATTGGGTACCTAGTTATTGGGTGAAAAAAGGGGACGCTGCGGATTGGTTCCGCGGCGTCCCCTTTGCGTTGGCGTGTCGGTTATGCCTTACAGCTCGTAGAGCGTGGTGAACTTGTCCTGCAGGTAGCTGCAGTAGTAGCGGGCATCAAACGCCATGCCGCATGCGCCCTCGATAAGCTCCGGTGCGTCCTTGGCGCGGCCCCACTGCCAAATGTGCTCGCCCAGCCAGGCACGGACGGGTGCCAGATCGCCGCTCGCGCAGGCACCGGTAAGGTCGACGCCGTCGCGGCACATGGCCGGCACAAACATGGCGTCGTAGGCACTGCCCAGCGCATAGGTGGGGAAGTAGCCAAACGAGCCGCCGCTCCAGTGCGTATCCTGCAGGCAGCCGCGCGTGTCGTCGGGAACGGGAATGCCCAGGTACTCATCCATAAAACGATTCCAAAGCGCGGGGATATCCTTGGCCGTGGCCTCGCCGGCAAACAGCATACGTTCGATCTGGTAGCGCACCATAATATGCAGCGGGTAGGTGAGCTCGTCGGCCTCGGTGCGGATCAGCGACGGCTGCGCGATGTTCACGGCGCGGTAGAGCGTGTCCTCGTCGACGTCGCCGTAGACCTCGGGCGCGTGACGGCGCAGTACCTGCAGCAGCGGTCCCATAAAGGCGCGACTGCGACCCACGGTGTTCTCAAAGAAGCGGCTCTGGCTCTCGTGGATGCCCATGGAGGTGCCGCCCTCCAGGCAGGTGCGCGCATAGGCGGGATTGACGCCCAGCTCGTACATGGTGTGTCCCGCCTCGTGGATGATGCTGTAGACGTTGGAGATGCAGTCGTCTTCGTAGATGTGCGTCGCGATGCGCGCATCACCCACGGCAAAGCCCTCGCTAAACGGGTGCTCAGTAAAGGCAAGCGTGGTGTCGTTCAGGTCCAGGCCGACGAGCTTCATAAGGTCGAAGCTCATGGCGCGCTGGGCAGCCTCGGGCACGCGGGCGTGCAAAAAGTCGGCAGCTGGCTGCTGGCCGCGCTCGCCGATGGCGTGCACGAGCGGAACGACCGTGGCCTTGACCTCATCGCAAAACGCGTCGAAGCTCTTGGCGGAAAGGCCACGCTCGTACTGGTCGAGCCAAACATCGTATGGGTCGCGCTTGGGGTCCATGAGCTCGGCCTGATGCTTAAGTTGGGCGACGATTCTATCCACATAGGTCTCAAAGCTCGCCCAGTCGTTGGCTGCCTTGGCCTTGCGCCACACGGCGTCCGCCTCGCAGGTGAGCCTGGTCCAGGCCTCGGCTTCTTCGGTGGGGATGGCACTGGCCTCACGTTGATCGCGGCCGAGCACACGGATCTCGTCGAGCAGCTGAGGGTCGTCGATTTTGCCGCCGGCGACGGTCTCGCGCGCTAACGAGCGTACGAGCTCAACGGACTTCTCGCTGGTCAGCAGCTTGTGATGCTCGCCGGCAAGCGTGCCCATGGCGTCGGCACGCGCTGCTGCGCCGTTGGCGGGGGCAATGGTCGCGCCGTCAAACTCGGCAATCTTGAGCAGGTACTCACGAGTCCACAGCTTGCCTTCGAGCTTGCGGAATTTTTTGACGGCCTTATCGACCTTCATGCCTTTGGATGTCTTGCCCGCTGCAGGCTCGGCCTTCTTATCGAGTTTCTTTCCCATACCATATCCTTGATCTCGTGAGCCGAGCGCTTCGGGTGGGCGCGCGGCCAGTTTGCACAGCTACCTGCCTTGTACCCAGTGCGAACAAAACGGAACGCGGCGATGCACACGCAGAATGTGTTATCCTATAGCCCAATGCGTTGACGGAGAGGGTTTTGCCCGCCGCGTCGCCGGCAAGAGAGGGAAGGTCATGGGCTGCGAGCCTTCCTGCGGTGACAAGGGCCAAGCGTTCACTCCCGAGCAGCGACCTCAACGGGCACGCGGCCAGCGGCGGCGAAGCCCCAGTAGGGAAGCCGTGAGCCTCGCGACAAGGGGCACAGAGTGGGCGCGGCGGGCCAGACATCCGCCGGGTCAAACAAGGTGGTACCGCGGTATTCAACCGTCCTTGGGCAATGCACATGCCCGAGGGCGGTTTTTTTGTTACCGAACCGGGCCGCACATCCGCAGCTCCGGGTGGCTCCAGCCGCCGCGGCAAGTGGATGCGCGAGAGACGAAAGGGAAGACATGAGTCTGATTGATGATCTGGTCAAACTCGAGGAAGAGGCCAAGGAGCTCGTCGCAGGCGCCGATGACGCCGCCAAGCTCGAGGCTGCGCGTGTTGAGCTGCTCGGTCGCAAGGGTCGTATCACCGGCTTGATGCGCATGATGGGCAAGCTCGCCCCCGAGGATCGTCCCGTGATGGGCAAGCGCGCCAACGAGATGCGCCAGCTGATCGAGGGCATGCTCGACGAGCGAAACACCGAGATGAAGGCCGCCGCCCTCAAGCGCGCACTCGAGCACGACGCCGTCGACATCACGCTGCCGGGCATCCGTCCGCAGATCGGCCACCAGCACCTGATCAAGCAAATCATCGAGGAGGCCGAGGACATCTTCTGCGGCATCGGCTACACCGTCGAGTCCGGCCCCATGGTCGACACCTCTTACTACAACTTCACCGCGCTCAACGCTCCCATGGATCACCCGAGCCGCTCGGCCCGCGATACCTTCTACGTGGTCGACAACAACCCCGGCAGCGTCGCGCACCCCGAGGCTCACGCCCACGGCGAGTCCGACGTGCTGCTGCGCACCCAGACTTCGGGCGTGCAGATCCACACTATGGAGTCGCAGAAGCCGCCCATCTACATGATCTGCCCGGGCACCGTCTACCGTCCCGACACGGCCGATGCCTGCCACCTGCCGCAGTTCAACCAGATCGAGGGCCTGGTCGTCGACGAGGGCATCACCTTTGGCGACCTGAAGGGCACGCTCGACTACTTTGTTAAGTGCATGTTTGGCGAGGATCGCAAGACGCGTTACCGCCCGCACTTCTTCCCCTTCACCGAGCCCAGCTGCGAGGTGGACGTGAGCTGCCACGTGTGCGGCGGCAAGGGCTGCAACTTCTGCAAGCACAGCGGCTGGATCGAGATCTTGGGCTGCGGCATGGTCGACCCCAACGTCCTGATCAACTGCGGCATCGATCCCGAGAAGTACACCGGCTTCGCCTTTGGCATTGGCGCCGAGCGCGTCGCGGCCCTGCGCTACGACCTGCCCGACCTGCGAACGCTCATGACGGGCGATATGAGGTTCCTCAATCAGTTCTAGGGCACCGTGTCCCGGCGGCTTTTCCAAGCACCGCACCTCGCCTTTCAATCGTCGGTTGCGTACCTAAGTACGCTGCCCTCCTCTTTCAAGGCAATCTGCGGCACTTGGACACCCCTAAGGCGAACGTCTTCATTTGATATTCCTTTCTTTGCGGAGATTAAGAACTAGGAGAGCTACATGCGCGTTTCTTACGACTGGCTCAAGACCATGATCGATATTCCGGAGGATCCCAAGACCCTTTCGGACGAATATATCCGTACCGGCACCGAGGTCGAGGCGATCGACACCGTGGGCGAGTCCTTCGACCACGTGGTGACCGCCAAGGTGCTCACCAAGACCCCGCACCCCGATAGCGACCACATGTATGTGTGCTCGGTCGATGTGGGCGACAAGAACCTCGATGCCGACGGCAATCCCGCTCCGCTGCAGATCGTCTGCGGCGCGCAGAACTTCGAGGCCGGCGACCACATCGTCACGGCCATGATCGGCGCTGTCCTGCCCGGCGACGTCAAGATCAAGAAGAGCAAGCTTCGCGGCGTCGTGTCCATGGGCATGAACTGCTCTGCGCGCGAGCTCGGCCTGGGTGGCGACCACTCCGGCATCATGATTCTGCCCGAGGACACGCCCTGCGGTATGCCGTTTGCCGAGTACGTGGGCTCGAGTGATACTGTGCTCGACTGCGAGATCACGCCCAACCGTCCCGATTGCCTGTCCATGATCGGCATGGCCCGCGAGACCGGTGCCATTTTCGACCGCGATTTCCACGTGGAGCTGCCCGCCATCAAGGCCGAGACCGGCCGCGCGACCGACGACGAGCTTTCCGTCGAGATTGCCGACGAGGGCCTGTGCGACCGCTATGTCGCCCGCATCGTGCGCAACGTGAAGGTCGGCCCGTCGCCCGACTGGATGGTCAAGCGCCTTAACGCCCTGGGCGTGCGTCCGCACAACAACATCGTCGACATCACCAACTACGTGATGATGCTCACCGGTCAGCCGCTGCACGCCTTTGACCTGGACACCTTTGCCGAGCGCGATGGCCACCGTCGCGTGGTGGTTCGCGCCGCCCAGCAGGATGAGAAATTCACGACGCTCGATGGCGAAGAGCGCGTGCTCGACGCCGGCATGGGCCTTATCACCGACGGCGAGCGCCCCGTGGCGTTGGCCGGCGTTATGGGCGGCATGGATTCCGAGATCGAGGACGACACCGTCGACGTGATGGTCGAGAGCGCTTGCTTCAACGCCGGTCGCACCTCGCACACCAGCCGCGATCTGTCGCTGATCTCCGACGCCTCCATTCGCTTTGAGCGCCAGGTTGACGAGACTGGCTGCGTGGATGTCGCCAACGTTACCTGCGCGCTCATCGAGGAGATCGCCGGCGGCGAGGTTGCTCCCGGCTATGTCGATGTTTTCCCCGCGCCCAAGACCATCGACAGCATCAAGCTGCGCCTGGCCCGCGTGCATGCCATCTGCGGTGCCGACATCGAGCCCGATTTTATCGAGCGTTCGCTTACCCGTCTGGGCTGCACCGTCGAGCGCGACGGCGAGGACTTTATGGTTACCCCGCCGAGCTTCCGTCCCGACCTGCCGCGCGAGATTGACCTGATCGAGGAGGTCCTGCGCCTATGGGGCATGGGCCGTGTGACGGCGACCATCCCGGCTGCCAAGAACCACATCGGCGGCCTGACCCGCGAGCAGAAGCTCACCCGCAAGGTCGGCGAGATCCTGCGCGCCTGCGGCCTCAACGAGACCACGACCTTTGGCTTTGCCGCCCCGGGCGACCTGGAGAAGATCGGCATGCCCACCGAGGGTCGCGGCTGCCCCGTGGTGCTCATGAACCCGCTGGTGGCCGAGCAGACCGAGATGCGTCGTTCGCTGCTGCCGGGCCTGCTGCAGTCCGTGGCCTACAACGAGGCGCACGGTACGCCCAACGTGCACCTGTACGAGGTCGGCAGCCTGTTCCACGGTCGCGAGAACGCCAGCCTGCCCAAGGAGACCAAGTCCGTCGCGGGTGTGCTCTCGGGCCAGTGGAGCGAGCAGTCTTGGAACATGAAGTACCGTAAACTGCGTTTCTTCTTTGGCAAGGGTATCGTCGAGGAGCTGCTCGCCCAGCTGCGCATCGAGAAGGTTCGCTTCCGTCCCGTCGAGGGCGAGGGCTATGCCTTTTTGCAGCCGGGTCGTGCGGCCGAGGTTCTGTCCGGCGGCACCGTGCTGGGTTGGGTCGGCGAGATCCACCCCGAGGCGCGCGAGGCCTGCGGCATCGACGAGGTTGTCGTTGCCTTTGAGCTTGACCTGGACAAGCTGATCAAGGGCGCCCGCAACCAGGAGAACTACCGCGAGTTCTCGCAGTACCCGGCCGTTGAGCACGACCTTGCCATTGTGGTCGACAATGCCGTGACCTGCGAGGATCTTGAGCGCCGTATTACCAGCGCCGGCGGCAAGCTGCTCGAGGGCGTGCGCCTGTTCGATGTCTACCGCGATCCGGTTCGTATCGGCAAGGGCAAGAAGTCCATGGCCTTTGCGCTTACATATCGCTCCGACGATCATACGCTTACCAGCGAAGAGGTCGAGAAGGCGCACCAAAAGATCGTCACCAAGGTATGCAAAGGCGTAAACGGCGAGGTCCGCGGCTAGGGCTTGCGATGGGTATAGGTCAGCGGTGGCTGCTGCCGATCCTGCGTGACTGCTATGCTCGGTATAACGCATCGCTGAGCCTGCATATATGACACGCGCATTACATAACGGCGTGCTGCTTTTGTGGCGGAGCGCCGTTTTGCTATCATAGCCTGCGGCGTGTTACGAATCATCTAGCTCGTAACACTGATGAAATGGTTCAAGCGGCGTTGCAATTCTGTGCGCCGACAACCGGGAGGCGTATATGCACATTCCAGATAATTATCTGTCCCCGCAGACCGATGCCGTCATGGCGGTTGCGATGGTGCCCGTATGGGTTCACTGCATCAAAAAGGTGCGCGCCACGCTCGATCGCGAGCATATGGCCTTTCTGGGTATCTGCGCTGCGTTCTCCTTCTTGCTCATGATGTTCAACGTTCCGCTGCCCGGCGGCACCACAGGCCACGCCGTCGGCGGCGCACTCATCGCACTGCTGCTGGGTCCCGAGGCCGCGGCTATCGCGGTTTCGGTCGCGCTGGCGCTGCAGGCGCTGCTGTTTGGCGACGGCGGCGTTCTGTCGTTTGGCGCCAACTGCTTTAACATGGCCTTTGTGCTGCCGTTTGTCGCTGCTATCGTGTTCCGTGCGCTCAACAGCCGTCTGCACGACAAGAGCTGGGGCACCTCGGTTTCTGCCATCGTGAGCGGTTGGGTCGGCCTGTGCCTGGCGGCCCTGTGCGCGGCAATCGAGTTTGGTATTCAGCCGATGCTCTTTACCAACGCTTCGGGCGCTCCGCTGTACTGCCCCTTCCCGCTGTCCGTGGCTATTCCGGCCATGTTGATCCCGCATATGCTGGTTGCCGGCGTGATCGAGGGCGTGGCGACGGCCGCCATCTACGGTTTCATTAAGAAGACGGCGCCGAGCATTATCGTCGGGCCCGAGGCCGTCGATGGCCAGCTTGCTGCCGAGGGCGCTGCTGCCAAGAAGACTTCCCTGATTCCCACGCTCATCCTGGTCGCCGTGCTTGTTGTAGCCACGCCGCTGGGTCTGCTGGCCACGGGTGACGCCTGGGGCGAGTGGGACGCCGAGGGCGCCGCGACCGCCGTTCAGGAGGCTGGCGACGACAGCCTGCAGGCTTCGGTCGGCCTCGATACCCCGACCTTTGCCGATGCCCTGCCCACAGGCGATTATCTGCAGGCCTATTCCGAGGAGCAGGGCCTTGGCTTTGCCGGCCAGGCTGCGATGTATATTCTTTCGGGCGTGATTGGCGTGGCGGTGCTCACCATCGCATTCCGCCTGGTCTCGCTGACGGTCAAGGAAAGCGGTGCTCATGGCAATAGCCGAGCTGCCTAGCTGGCTTGCGGTCGAGCAGCGTTACGAGCCCGCGGGGGCTCGGCATCGTGTGATGCAAAAGAACGTCCTGCACCTGGCGAGTCTGCTTGAGCGGGTTCGCCTGGGTGGAGGCGCGCACGAGGGCGGGTCGATGATCGACCGCGCCCTTTCTTGCGTTTCGGCTCCGGTACGCCTGGTGGGGATGTTCGTCTGCGTCCTGTGCGTGTGTCTGACACAGAGCCCGCTGTACCTCATGTTGATGGCGGCTATCGCGCTGGTGCTCGTTGCCGTGCGCCCCGTACGCGGGCTGCGTGCGACCTTTGTACCGGCGCTCGGCGCCACGGGGCTTGCGGTGGTTCTGGCACTGCCTGCCCTGCTGCTGGGCGCGTCTGCCACGGGCGCCATGCTCAAGATCGCGCTCAAGACGTTCATTAATGTGTCGCTGGTGCTGGGCGTTTCGTGGACACTCACCTGGAGCCGCATGTCGGCAGCGCTCAAGATGCTGCATCTGCCCGACGAGGTCATCTTTACCTTTGATATGGCACTCAAGCATATCGAGGTGCTGGGACGCACAGCGCACGATCTGTGCGAATCGGTCATGCTGCGCAGCGTTGGCCGTACGCCTGAGGGATTTTCGCGTACCGATTCGATCGCGGGTATCATGGGCATGACCTTTATCAAGGCGATGGAATGCAGCCACGCGATGGACGAGGCTATGCTTTGCCGCGGCTTTGCCGGTGCGTATCCGGCGCCCGCGCGCGCCGGGTTTGGCTGGCGCGATGCCGTTTATACGGCCGTTGTGGCGTTGTTCGCTGTGTTGTGTGCGGTACTGTAGCGCGGGTGGTCTAGCCGTCGATGTGAGTAGGGAAGGGCGACGTTTTGGCAAACGATACAAATGGCGCGATGGGTGCGAGCGGTGTTGTCGGCGCTGAGGTCACGCCGCTCATCGAGTTTCGCGACGTGGCGTTTTCCTATGCGGGGCATACAGTTGTCGACAGCGTGTCACTGCAGGTCGATCGCGGCGAGCTCGTTGCTCTACTCGGGCCCAACGGCTGCGGCAAGACGACGATCATGCGTCTTATCAATGGCCTTGAGCTCGCGGATGCCGGCGCATACCTGTTTGACGGACGCGTGGTCGATGCGGCGTATCTGAAGGATTCTACTGCCGCCCAGAAGTTCCACCAGCGTGTAGGCTTCGTATTTCAAAACGCCGATGCCCAGCTGTTCTGCGCCACGGTTGGTGAGGAGGTCGCTTTTGGACCGGCTCAAATGGGGCTGCCGGCAGACGAGCTCGAGCGCCGCGTATGCGATGCCATGGAACTGTTTCAAGTTGCCGACCTGGTCGATGCCTCGCCCTATCAGCTCTCGGGCGGGCAAAAGAAGCGCGTGGCGCTGGCTGCGGTGGTGTCGATGAACCCCGATATCCTGGTGCTCGACGAGCCTACCAACGGACTTGACGAGGACTCGTGCGACATCGTGGTCAACTTTTTGCTGGCCTACGTTGCGGCGGGTAAGACGGTTTTGATGAGCACACATCACCAGGATTTGGTGCGACGCCTGGGTGCCCGTGCAATCTATATCGATCGATACCACCATGTGGTCGAGGCGCCTTCGCCGTCGTATGGAACCGAAAGCGGTGCTACGGACTAGTTGCTGCGTAGAGCGTGCGTAGCCGCCCGCGCGGCTTTGCCGTGATGGTATAGTTATCCAGGTTTTTATGGGGGTGGCTATGCCAAGCTGGAACATTCATATCGCTCAGACGGAGCGTTTGCTGGAGCGCACCGGTGCGCTTGCCAATAGCGTGCGCGACCGCAATGCCTTTTTGTTTGGTTGCGTGGTTCCGGATATCTTCGTGGGCTATATGGTCCCCGGCATCGCCGATCCCATCCCGTACCGCATTACACACTTTGCCAAGCCTGAGCCCATCCCTAAGCCTCGCGAGCATGAGTTCTGGGATACCTATGTGGCACCGTTGCTTAAAAGATCTCCCACCGGTGCGTCGGCCGCGGCGACCTCGATTATCGAGGAGCGCGAGCGACTCAATCGGGTGCATTATCCCCAACGTTACAAGGACGCCGAGCCGGTTGCCGGTCCCGGCGCCTGTGAGTTCTCGCTTGCGTCCGAAGATGTGGCGCAGTCGCTGCTCGATTTAACGCTGGGCGTCTGGTCGCATCTGGTGGCCGACACGGTATGGAACACGCGTGTGAACCAGTATCTGGAAGCACACGGTGGCAGGCCGTGCGAGGAATTCCGCATTAAAAAGCAGGGCGATTTTGACTGGTTTGGAAAGACGCTGGGCATTGTTTCCATCCCGCGTGCGACCGATCGCCTGTATACCGCTGCGACGCGTTTTGGGCAGTATCCCATCCATAAGGAGTATGTGCTCAAGACCATCGGCGTCATGCACGAGATTGTACGCGAGAACCCCGGCGAGCCCGATCATCCGCCGTATCGCCTGCTAACCGAGGAGTTTTTCGATGCAACGTTTACCGAGGTCATCGAGCTGACCGAGGCGGGATTTGCGGCTCGCGTTGCTGCTTCTGACGTTCCCGCAGTCCCCCTGATCGCTAGCTGCTAGCCGGCCGGCTTAACGGTGAACAGTTCATCCCAATTGACCAACAGCTCCCGTCGCAGGGCATCTTCGGTGGTGCGTTCCTGATCGGTCTTTGGGATGTAGGGGAGCCCCGCCTTTTTATGGATGAGTTCGGCGATGTTGTTAAAGCTCTTCGTGTCTTTGATTTGCTCATAGGTTATCTGGATAACGTCATAGCCCATGCTTGTGAGGGCGGTGGTGCGCTCGGCATCGGAGAGACTTGCGGCTTCGCTGTCGTGGGCTGAGCGGCCTTGACATTCCAGAATGACGCCCATGCTGTCGGTGTTGCTCTCGATGAGGATATCGGCGTAGCAGCAGGTTTTGTCATACAGTGAGCGCGCGGCTTCGCTGAGCGGGATGCGCGCGTTATTGGTGATGTCGATGCCCAAGCCGCCCTCGTCGCGGGGGAGCGAGATGAGTATGGACGTCTGGACTTCGAAGGGCGAGGCGGTCTGTCCCGTCATATGTTCGGCGGCCCAGCGGAGCTGCTTAACGCCGCGCAGACCTGCGGCCTGCTTGGCGAACGCGGCGATCTCCCCCGCGCTGAGGAGCGGCGCGCGCTTCCACAAGTTGGTGTCATTGCCCTTGGTGTCGACAACACGCTTCCAACCACAGTCGGGCGGAATGAGCTTAAGTGACATTGCCTCATCAAGTTGCTGTTGCGTACGCTTACAGGGCGTAAACACTGCAAAGGAACCGCACATCTCGTAGCAAGCCATGAGTAACTGGTTACGTGAGACCTGCGTAGCAAGGTTGAGCAGTGTGAATTCCGGTGACGTGACATCAAACCCATGCTCAGTCTGCCTAAACGACCCAGGAGGCGGCTCTTGGGTTAGCAGACGGCTGTGAAATAGCTTTCCGTTCGCGCGTTGTTTTCTTTCGCCCACGAATCTCCAAACTGGTGTGCCGAGCAAGTCTTTAAATACTGGCTGTTTTGAGTAATGCACCAAGCGATGGTCATGGTCGGGCGGCAGGATTGCCGGATAGAGTCCGAGTATCTGGGGCGGGATGCGATAGTACTGAAAAGCCGTGGGTCCGCAGGCAAGAAATGACATGGCGATCCGATCGTTTGAGCGTTGATTGGGCTAGAAAAGCTATTCGTTTCGGAAGTGCGGGGAAAAAGACAAATAGGTCAGACACAAGCGGTATTTAAGCCAACTTTATCAGGGGTTTTGTTGAAATAAAAGGGCTTGTGCTCGGGGGTAAGCAATTTTTCCCCGCACTTCCGAAAACGCGGTCGATCCGGCTCTTGCTAAAACGATTCAGCAGCATCGGATAAGGTGTGGGTTTGCCACCGGGTGAACACTTTTAGCGCCTGAGGCTTTATTTTTTGGCCTCGAAGGGTGGATTTTGCGCTTTTGGTAAAGAAATGAGTGCGTGTTTTGCTGTGTGCTGGCATTGGTACAAAAAAGGGCCCGGAAGGCAAAGCCTTCCGAGCCCTTTTGCAATGCAAGCGTGCTTGCAAGTGCGATTTAGCGCACCTGAGCGACGTAAGCGACGTTGGTCGAGGAGACCTTGTCCTCGAGCTGAACACTCATGCGGGGATCGCCGGCGGTAGCGACGGTCAGATCGCCGGCCTCGACGTAGCCGAGCTCCTTAGCGGTCTCGATCGCCTTGACGATCGTGCCGTTGACGGTGCCCTGGGTAATCTCGGCCTGGTGCGGGATAACGCCCCAGTACATGATCATCTGCTGGACAGCCCACTCGTGGCGGGAGAACGCGCAGATCGGCATGTTGGGACGGAAGTGCGAGATCAGGCGAGCAGTACGACCGGTGGTCGTCGGCACGGTGATGCACTTGGCGCCAACGGTGGTGGCCATGTTCACAGCGGACATACCCACAACGTTGTTGACAACGCGGGTGCCGTGAGCATCGGCCGGAACCTCGAGCGGAGCGTGGGCCGGGAGGTACTTCTCGGCCTCGAGAGCAATGCTGGCCTGCATCTTGACGGCCTCGACCGGGTACTTACCGGCAGCGGACTCGCCAGAGAGCATGACGGCGTCGGTGCCGTCGTAGATGGCGTTAGCAACGTCGGCAACCTCGGCGCGCGTCGGGCGCGGGTTCTGCTGCATGGAGTCGAGCATCTGCGTAGCAGTGATGACGGGCTTGTAGGCCGCGTTGCACTTGGCGATGATCTCCTTCTGGATGTGGGGAACGAGCTCGGGCTTGATCTCGATGCCCAGGTCGCCACGGGCGACCATGATGCCGTCGGAAGCCTCGAGGATCTCGTCGAAGTTCTCGACGCCCAGGGCGCACTCGATCTTCGGGAAGATCGTCACGTGCTCGCCGCCGTTCTCGCGGCAAAGCTTGCGGATGCCACGGACGGACTCGCCGTCACGGATGAAGGAAGCGGCGATGTAGTCGATGTTCTCGGTCAGGCCAAAGAGGATGTCCTGACGATCGCGCTCGGTGATGGCGGGCAGCGAGATGTTGACGTTGGGCATGTTGACGCCCTTGCGCTCGCCGATCAGGCCGTCATTCTTGACGACGCAGGTCATGTCCTGGCCGTCGACGGATTCGACCTCGAGGGCAACCAGGCCGTCATCGATCAGGATGAGGGAGCCCTTCTCGACCTCGGAGGGCAGAGCCAGGTAGTCGAGGGAGATGTGCTCAGCGGTGCCGTGGAAATCCTCGGACGTAGGCTGAGCGGTGACGACGATCTTATCGCCGGTCTTGACGGCAACCTTCTTGCCGTCGACCAGAAGGCCGGTGCGGACCTCGGGGCCCTTGGTGTCGAGCAGGATGCCGACGGGCAGACCGAGCTCCTTGGAAATACGGCGGACGCGCTCGATGCGACCGTGGTGCTCGTCGTAGGAGCCGTGCGAGAAGTTAAAACGGGCGACGTTCATGCCCGCCTTGATCATCTCGCGGATGGTCTCGTCGCTATCGCAGGCGGGACCCATGGTGCATACAATCTTAGTGCGCTTGTACATTCAGACCTCCATCTGACATCGTCTTGCGCTGATAGATAAACCATAAGAAATAAAACCGTGTTGATTATAACGAAATGCTGACCGAATACCCCATAAAATCGACCGTATGCCGAATTAGAAGTTCATTTTTTGCGGGAAAAACGGTATATGAAAAATCTTTACCAACCGCTCTAACCGCTGCTATCTGGGCGATATGTCAGTTTGGCGATGTGCCGAAGAAAAAACGTTTTACCAATGTTGAGCATCACACGGTCTGCACCGTTGCGTGCGGACCATATTTCCAAACCGATTGTTTTGGCTAGACTCGCCGCTTTGGGGTACCATAGCCCCACTATCAACTGCCGCTCAGCACGGCAGCCTTGATGAGCCCTTGCCCTTCTCCTGGGAATTATGATCGGGCATCAATCTGCTGAGTGGCCCGAATCCCAGGAGGGGACTCTATATGCAAAAGGAATACCTGTCCGCCGCGGCGGAGGTGCTCAGCGACCAGGGCGTCGATGAGCACCTTGGCTTGAGCGACAACGAGGCGTCGTCGCGTCTCGCCAAGACAGGCCCTAACAAGCTCAAGGAAGCCGAGAAGACGCCGTTGTGGAAGCGGTTCTTTGAGCAGATGGCCGACCCCATGGTCATCATGCTGATCGTTGCCGCCGTCATTAGCGCGCTCACGGGCATGGTTAAGGGCGAGGCGGACTTTGCCGATGTCGCCATCATCATGTTCGTCGTTATCGTCAACTCGGTGCTGGGCGTGGTCCAGGAAGCCAAGAGCGAGGAGGCCCTCGAGGCCCTTCAGGAGATGAGCGCGGCGCAGTCCAAGGTTCTGCGCGACGGCAAACTCGTGCACCTGCCGAGCGCCGAGCTCGTGCCCGGCGACGTGATCATGCTCGAGGCGGGCGACTCCGTCCCGGCCGACTGCCGCGTGCTCGAGAGTGCCACGATGAAGATCGAAGAGGCCGCACTCACCGGCGAGTCCGTGCCGGTCGAGAAACACGCCAACGTGATCGAGCTTGCCGCGGGCACCGATGACGTGCCGCTCGGCGACCGCAAGAACATGTGCTACATGGGCTCCACCGTTGTGTACGGCCGTGGCCGCGCCGTCGTGGTCGGCACCGGCATGGATACCGAGATGGGCAAGATCGCCGGCGCCCTGGCCGAGGCCAAGGAAGAGCTCACGCCGTTGCAAGTGAAGCTCGCCGAGCTCAGCCGCATCCTTACCATTATGGTTATCGTCATCTGCGTCGTCATCTTTGGCGTTGATATCATCCGCCACGGCGTGGGCAACGTTCTTACCGACCCGACCGCCCTGCTCGATACCTTTATGGTCGCCGTCTCGCTCGCCGTCGCTGCCATCCCCGAGGGCCTGGTCGCCGTCGTGACCATCGTGCTATCGCTTGGCGTGACCAAGATGGCTAAGCGCCAGGCAATCATCCGCAAGCTCTCTGCCGTCGAGACTCTCGGCTGCACGCAGACCATCTGCTCCGACAAGACCGGTACCCTTACCCAAAACAAGATGACCGTCGTCAAGCACGAGCTCGCTGCGCCCAAGGAGAAGTTCCTGGCCGGCATGGCGCTGTGCTCCGATGCTCAGTGGGACGAGGAGCTGGGCGAGGCCGTGGGCGAGCCGACTGAGTGCGCGCTCGTCAACGACGCCGGCAAGGCGGGCCTCACTGGCCTGACTGCCGAGCATCCGCGCGTGGGCGAGGCCCCGTTTGACTCGGGCCGCAAGATGATGTCCGTGGTCGTCGAGACCCTGGATGGCGAGTACGAGCAGTACACCAAGGGTGCGCCCGACGTGGTGATCGGCCTGTGCACCCATATCTACGAGGGCGATAAGGTCGTCCCCCTGACCGAGGAGCGCCGCGCCGAGCTCGTGGCGGCCAACAAGGCCATGGCCGACGAGGCCCTGCGCGTACTGGCGCTGGCAAGCCGCACCTACACCGAGGTTCCCGACGACTGCAGCCCCGCTGCGCTCGAGCATGACCTGGTCTTCTGTGGCCTGTCCGGCATGATCGACCCGGTCCGTCCCGAGGTGGCCGACGCTATCCACGAGGCGCACGACGCCGGTATCCGCACCGTCATGATCACGGGCGACCACATCGACACCGCCGTGGCCATCGCCAAGCAGCTGGGCATCGTCGCCGATCGCAGCCAGGCCATCACCGGTGCCGACCTCGATCGCATGAGCGACGAGGAACTCGACGCGCACATCGAGGACTACGGCGTGTACGCCCGCGTCCAGCCCGAGCACAAGACACGCATCGTCGAGGCTTGGAAGTCGCGCGACCAGATCGTGGCCATGACGGGCGATGGCGTCAACGACGCCCCGTCCATCAAGCGCGCCGACATTGGCGTTGGTATGGGCATCACCGGTACCGACGTCACCAAGAACGTCGCCGACATGGTACTTGCCGATGACAACTTCGCTACCATCATCGGCGCCTGCGAAGAGGGTCGTCGCATCTACGACAACATCCGCAAGGTCATCCAGTTCCTGCTTTCGGCCAACCTTGCCGAGGTGTTCTCGGTGTTTATCGCCACGCTCATCGGCTTTACCATCTTCCAGCCGGTGCAGCTGCTGTGGGTGAACCTGGTCACCGACTGCTTCCCCGCGCTTGCGCTGGGCATGGAGGATGCCGAGGGCGACATCATGAAGCGCAAGCCGCGCAACGCCAAGGACGGTGTCTTTGCCGGACATATGGGTCTGGACTGCGTGGTCCAGGGCCTAATCATCACCGCGCTGGTGCTGGCGAGCTTCTTTGTGGGCGTGTACTTTGACATGGGCTACATCCACATCGCCGATATGATCGCCGGCAATGCCGACGAGGAAGGCGTGATGATGGCGTTCATCACGCTCAACATGGTCGAGATTTTCCACTGCTTCAATATGCGCAGCCGTCGTGCGTCGCTGTTCACCATGAAGAAGCAGAACAAGTGGCTGTGGGCTTCCGCCGCGCTGGCACTGGTGCTGACGGTGATCGTGACCGTGCAGCCGACGCTTGCCGAGATGTTCTTTGGCCCCGTGACGCTTGAGCTCAAGGGCGTTGTCGCTGCCCTGGGCCTGGCCTTCCTGATCATCCCGCTGATGGAGATCTACAAGGCGATCATGCGCGCGGTCGAGAAGGAGTAAGTCGAAAGGCCATCCTTCCCACCGGCCCGACCGCCTGCGGGGTTTCTTCCTCGCTGGTCCTCGCGCTTCGCGCTGCGGGATCGCTCGGAAGAAACCCCTCCCGGCGGGCGGGCCTTCGGATAACCTCTCGGGACCATTGGCTGAGGGAAAGTTTGTGAGCTGGTCGGGCTTTGCCCGGCCAGCTCTTTTTGATTTAAAATACCTGCTCAGTTGTGATTTTTGGTGCTGGGAGGCGTTTGTGGCTAAGGCTAAGGCTAAGGCGAAGAAAAAGACGACGGGGGCGCGGGCTAAGCGTGATCGTCGTCGGAAGCTCGCGACCGAACCCCCTGCATCTGCTGAGGAGTTGCTGGCGAGTGTACCGGGGCTTGACGCGCTGCAGGATGTTCCGGCGTTTGATGACCTGCCGGTCGATGAAGCCCAGCAGGCTGCCTTTGATGATTTCTGCGCGCATGCCGAGGAGCCCGAGCAGATGCAGCTTGGCGCCGTGGTGCGCTTGGATCGTGGGTTTCCGCTGGTGGCGACTGCCGACGATACCTTCCGCGCCGAGCATGCCGTGGGATTTGCCAAGTCGCGCGGTGGGGACGAGGTCCTGCTGCCTGCCGTGGGCGATCGTGTGGCGGTGCGCCGCGCTCCCGGGCACGATATGGGCGTGATTGAATGCGTACTGCCGCGCCGTACGAGCTTTGAGCGTTGGCGCGGCCGTGCCCGCGGGGAGCGCCAGGTGCTCTGCTCCAACGTGGATAGCGTGCTAATCGTGCAGGCGCTCGGTGCCGGCGAGGTGCTGCTCGACCGTGTGGCGCGCTCGCTGGTGTTGGCGCTCGACTGCGATGCCGAGCCGGTGGTGGTGCTCACCAAGGCTGACCGCTGCGATGCCGGGGAGCTCGAGCGCGATCTGGACCGCGTGCGCCGCCTGGTGGGTCCGAACGTGCGCGTGATCGTGACGTCCTCTGCCGAGGGCCGCGGCCTGGACGAGGTCCGTGCCTGCGTGCCTGCCGGGAGCTGCGCCATGATTCTGGGCGAGTCGGGTGCCGGCAAGTCGACGCTGCTCAATGCACTGCTGGGCCACGATACGTTGGCGACCGGCGGTGTGCGCGAACGCGACGACCAGGGCCGTCACACTACCGTCGCGCGCGTGATGGTGGCGCTGCCGGGCGACGCCGGCGTGATCGCCGATGCCCCGGGTCTGCGCAGTTTGCCGCTCGTGGGTCACGAGCGGGGTCTGGCGCGCGCCTTCCCCGAGATTGTCGAGGCATCGCGCGCGTGCCGGTTTGGCGATTGCACGCACACCCATGAGCCGGGTTGCGCCGTTCGCGAGGCCGAGGACGCCGGGCAGATTGACAGCCTGCGTCTGGAAACGTTCCAAAACCTGGCGTCATCCATGCGCGTGAGTGCTCAAATGCTCGATCCCGATGTCCATCTGTAATTGATTTTTCCTATGACAGCCGTCTCCCAACTGTTCGGGAGACGGCTTTTTTGCTGTGGAAAAGCCTCGAAACATGCAGTTTGCTGACGTGCTGACCAAAACCTTGCCACGAGCTTGACGGGCTGGTCAGTTTTTGGTCAACGATTGGTTTGACATCGAAAACCAAGATCGCGATTGTGCCGCTTTGCACTCTGACCGCCCAGACAATGGTGGTACGGGCATTCGCCCGGCACTGCCATGAGAGGAGCGGCCGTGAACAAGAGCAAGCGCATCGCCATCAGTCTGGTCGCGGGCGTGCTCGCTGCTCTGCTTTGCATGGTTTACGGCTCGTCGATCCGCTCGCAAGCCGAACAGGTCCAGGCTGAGACCTTGGCCAAGTACGGTGGCGATCGCGTCGAGGTATGCGTCGCGGCGCGCGATATCGATGTGGGCGAGACCCTCGATGAGACCAATGTCATAACCCAGGAATGGCTGACGAGTCTGCTGCCGCGTGACGCGGCGACCGAGCTGCGCCAGGTGCGCGGCGACGTGACGACTTCGCGTATTCCCAAAAACGCCGTGATCTGCAATGTCTACACCAAGGCCGAGAGCCGCAAGCTCGAGGTGCCTAAGGGCAAGGTTGCCGTTTCGGTGGCGGTCGATGCCGAGCACTCGGTCGGCGGTGCCACGGGCGTGGGCAGCTACGTGGACGTGTACGTGCAAAAGGACGGCGTGACCGATCGGCTGTGCGGCGCGCACGTGATCGATACCAGTGAGGATTCCGGTGCCACGCGCGAGGGCAAGATCGAATGGGTGACGCTGGCGGCTGACCCCGAAGACGTCAAGGAACTGCTGGGAGCCTCGGGCAAGGGAACGGTCAGCTTGACGATTCCCGCCACGGCGCGCGGCAAAAAGAGCGGAGGCGACGAGTGATGAAGGCGATCTGGCTTGCGTGCTGCGCGTGCGGCGATTACGGGCTGTTGCAGCGGGAAGTCGAGGGCCGTGATGCGGGTGCACAGGTGCTTCGCGTGGGTGACCTGGACGGGCTGGTTTCCATGGCGCGGGCGTTTCCGTCGCGCCGCGGGGCTGCCATCATCGCGGCGTCTCTGTTTGATACCGAAGATGTGCGCAAGACTGTTGCGCGCCTGACGGCCGAAGGCCGCGTGAGTCGCGTGGTCGTGTTGATAGAAGCGCTCGATCCGTCGGATATCGAGGGGCTGTTTCGCGCGGGGGCGACCGAGGTCATCGCTGCACACAGTATATGCGGCAACGGGCGCGCGGGCGAGGGAGCGGTTGATTCCGATCGGCGCATGACGATTGAGCCCGATGCTTTTGTTGATAGGGAACCCGGGGCGCCTCGCGCTACAAGAGGCCCGCGTGTTGATGATTATGGAAAAGCGGAAGCCGAGCATGGTCGGCGCCCCCGGAACCCCCTTGTATACGATGACGCTGGAGGGCCGGCGCAGCATGCTGGCGACTCCCCGGCAGTAGATATGGGATACGTGCACGGCGTGAATCTGGCGGATGAACTCGACGAAGTTGAGGGCCTTGCCGGGTGCGGCGAGTTGTCGCTGATGCAGCATGAGCAGATTGCGCAGAACGAGCCTGCCTCGCAGACCGAACAAGCAGCCATGCCGGCTTGGACGCAGCACGTGGTTGCGGCGGGGGAGACGGGGACGCTGTCACCGACGCCCGCCCCGCCGCCTCCGATGCCGCCGGCAGACGCTACCGCTCCGCCGCATCGAGTTCCAGTCATCTGCGCTATTTCGGGTTCGGGCGGTTGCGGCAAGTCGACGATCGTTGCCACCATGGCACACACATCGTCGCTGTTGGGCTTGCGTGCCGCCGTGCTCGACCTGGACCTGATGTTTGGAAACCTTTACGACTTGTTAGGCGTCGATGCTCCGCGCGATATGGCGGCACTTATCGAGCCGTCGGCGGCGGGCACGCTCACCGAGCCGGATATCGTAGCCACATCGATGCGCGTGGCGCCGGGCGTTACGCTCTGGGGTCCCGTCGCGGCGCCCGAGCAAGCCGAGCTCATGGCGCGTCCGGTGGAGCTACTGCTTGATGTTCTGCGTCGCGAATCCGACGTGGTCTTTATCGATACCTCGGTCTTTTGGGGCGACGCCGTGGCGGCTGCGGTGGCGGCGAGCGACCGTTGCCTGGTCGTTGGCGATGCGGCGGTGTCGTCCGCGACATCGGCGTCGCGCGTCATCGAACTGGCAAGTCGAGTAGGTGTGCCGCGCACGCGCATGAGCGCCGTGTTCAACCGGTTCGGTGCGCGCGGGGCAGACGAGGACGTCGCCATGCGCTTTGAGATTGCCTGTGCGTTGAGCTCCAAGATTCGTATCGCCGATGGCGGGCAGGATCTCGCCGCGCTCATGGCGTTTGGGCGCGCTGACGAGGCGGTGGGGCAGACCAGCGCTTTTGCGACTAGCATGCGCGAGGCCACGCGCGAGATGCTCGTGGAACTGGGGTGCGCCGTCGGCCCTTGGAGCGATATGGTCGCCGACCGTGCAACGCGTACCGAACGCCCGCGTATCCGCCTTCCCTGGTCGCGCGAGGGTGATCAGCGATGAGCCTGCAAACGAGGATTAAGGCTGCCGGCGCTGCAGCGGCGGCAGCGCCTGTAGATGCGGGGCGTCGCCGCGCGGTGAAACGACGCACCAAGCGCGCCGTGATGGACCGCATGGGTTACGACGAAGTGGCGCGTATCAGCGCCTATATCGACCCGGCACTTGCCCGCTCGGAATTGCGTCCTGCGGTGGAGGCGGCGCTCAATGTTGAGGAGTCGACCGATCTCGCGACGCCCGAGCGCGAGACCATCATCGACGAGATCTTGGATGACGTGGTGGGCTTGGGGCCGTTGCAGCCGCTCATCGAGGACGACACCGTTACCGAGATCATGATCAACGGCTGCCGCTCGGCTTTCTTTGAACGCGGCGGCGTCTTGTACCCCATCGAGCATGCGTTTGAGGATGATGAGCAGATCCGTGTGCTTATCGACCGCATTATCTCGCCACTTGGCCGCCGTATCGACGAGCGCAGCCCCATCGTCAACGCCCGCCTCAAAACGGGCTATCGCGTCAACGCGGTGATTCCGCCTGTGGCGATTGACGGACCGATTCTCACCATCCGAAAGTTCTCGGACCGTATCTGCTCGTTGGACGAGCTCGTGGGGTTGGGATCGCTGCCGCTTTGGTATGCGCAGCTGCTGTCGTGTGCGGTGTCGCTGCGACAGGACCTGGCGGTTGCGGGAGGCACGGGATCTGGTAAGACCACCCTGCTCAACGCGTTGTCATGTGAGATTTCCACCGGCGAGCGCATCGTGACGATCGAGGACTCTGCCGAGCTCAAGTTTGCGCATCATCCGCACGTGGTGCGCCTAGAGGCGCGCGAGGCTTCAATTGAGGGCGAGGGCGCGGTGACGATCCGCGACCTGGTAACTAATGCCCTACGCATGCGCCCCGACCGCATCGTGGTGGGCGAGGTGCGCGGTGCCGAGTGCTGCGACATGTTGCAGGCCATGAACACGGGCCACGACGGGTCGCTCACCACACTTCATGCGGGTTCAGAACAGGAGACCGTGGTGCGTCTGACGTTGCTTGCGCGTTATGGCATCGATCTGCCGAGCGAGCTCATCGAGGAGCAGATTGCCATGGCGCTCGACGGCATCGTGATGTCCGAGCGCCACGCCGATGGCAGGCGTTTCGTCTCCTCGTATTCGGGGGTGCGACGCGCCGCATCGGGTGGCGTAGAGCTCGAGCGCTATGTGACGTTCGATGCCGCCGAGCGCACCTGGACGCTTGACCGCGAGCCGCCGTTTATCGCAGAAGGCCTGCGGTCGGGGACGCTCACACAAGAGGAGGTGGACGAATGGAGATCACTGTGCCCCTCGTCGTAGGGGGCTTGGCAGGGCTTTCTGTCGCGACGGCGTGCGGGGCGGAACCTCGTGTGCCGCAGGTACCGCCGGCGGAGCTGGCACGTCAGGCGCTCGAGACGGTGGCAGAGAAGCTGCCGCGTGAGCTGGTGGAAAACGATCTGCTGAAAAAGATCGCCCGTTCGTGGGCATCGCTGGCTCCGGCGCATCGCCTTGGCCTCGTGATCGAAGATGCTTCGGGACGTTTGGCGTTTCTGCTGCTATCGAGCGGTGTCTGCTGCGTTTTACTAACGATGGTGTCGTTATCGCCCCTCGGATTTGCCTCGGGACTTGTTGCTCCGTTTGCCGTTGGTGCCGCTTGGGATGGCTTTGAGAGCCGGCGCGAGCAACACGATGCAGAAGAGGCAATGCCCGAGGCGTTTACCGCACTTTCCATGTCGCTTGCCTCGGGACATTCGCTGGCCCAGGGCATGCGCTTTGTGGGCGCTCATGCGCAAGAGCCAGTGCATACCGAGTTTTTGCGGGTGGCGGCGGCGATCGATTGCAGCATCTCGGCGACCGACGCGCTCGATGACTTGCTCGTGCGTATCGACGCCCCCGGTCTTTCGCTTGTGACCTTGGCGCTTAAGGTGTCTCAGCGCACCGGCGCTCCGCTTGCCGACTTACTGTCCGAGGCGTCGAGCATGGTGGGGGAGCGCATTGAGCTCAAGCGCCGCCTGGATGTTAAGACGTCGCAGGCTCGCATGTCTGCGCATATGGTCGCGGCGATGCCGGCGGGCATGTGCGCGGTGTTGGCGCTGCTTTCGGCAGATTTTCGTCGCGGTCTTGCGACGCCCGCCGGCGCGGGCGCTGTGGTGCTGGGTCTTGCCCTCAACGCCGTTGCCCTGGTGGTTATCCGGCGCATTATGCGGGTGGAGCTATGAGCGCCCCGGTTGCAGTTGCGGCTTGCCTGTGCGCCCTGAGTGTATTTGTCGCGACGGGTTTGGATCGGGCGGATGCACGCAAGATCGCAGGGGCCTGCAAGCGCGAGGCGGTGCTGGTCGCTGCCGCGGGTCGCTCGGTGGTCGATGCTCTGACCGCGCGAGTGAAGGGCGCGGTTGGAGCGGGCGGCCCGGCGCGAGTGTCGCTCGGCGAAGTTTCCGAGATGATCGATGTTGTGCGCTTGGGTCTTTCGGCCGGTCTTTCGTTTGATGCGGCGCTTGAGATTTTCTGCGCCAACCGCCGGTCAGTGCTGGCTCTTCGCCTTGAGCGCGCCTGCATGGCGTGGCAGGTGGGCGTGGGCACGCGTGAGGACGAGTTGTTGGCCGCCGCGCGCGACCTGGACGTGCGAGCGCTCGAGACCTTTGCCATCACGGTGGGGCAGGCGCTCGCCCTGGGTGCCCCACTTGCCGAGACGCTGGCCGCTCAAAGTCGCGAGATCCGTGCGGCTCATCGCGCCGCGGTCGAGCGCGAGATCGAGCGTGCGCCCGTCAAGCTGCTGATTCCCACCGGCACGCTCATCTTGCCGGCGTTGCTTCTGTCCATATTGGGCCCGCTGCTGGGAGCAGGCGGGATGATGTAGGGAGGAATACATGAACACGATGACCGACATTGCGGGCAAGGCTTGGAGCTGGGCTTTTTGCCGGGCAATCTGCGCTCGCCAGCGTGCCAAGGCGCTGTTGCGGGAGGAGAGCGCGCAGGGCACTACCGAATACGCCATCTTGGTCGGCGTGCTCGTAGTGATCGCGATTATCGCTATTGTCGCGTTTAAGAGCAAAGTCGAAGAACTATGGAACGCGATCAAAGACGGCATCAACAGCCTGTAGGAGGCAGGCGACCTGTTGGCTCGCCGCTGGTGCTCGCCTGTTTGCTCGTGGCAATAGCGGCGACGCTTTGGGGGCTGGGTGTTGCACGACAGCAACGTCCAGGCGCTACTGCCGATTTGGGATTGGGCTCGGCGGCGGTGTCACAAGCGGAAGGCGCGCGAGATTCGGGCGGTCAGAATGCCGCCGTCACGGCTCGGACCTTTTTGCAGGCACTCGACGAGCGGGCGGCCAGCGCGACGGAGCCGTCTACAGACAACGCGATCGCGGTTCGACTCGCATGGTCCGAGGACAGGCCAATGACCGAGGCGGCGGCAGACCTGTTGCGCGCCTACCGCGAGGTGCCCACGGCCCAGCTCGCCCTGAGCGGCTATCTCGATATTAAGGGCAACGTATGGGGCGCCATCGTGCGCGATGGGCGAGGCTGGGTCGACATGGTGACGGTTGCTGCTGATGCCGGCGATGCCTCGTGCCGCCTGCGTGCCGTGCGTCTGGTTCCGCAAACAACGGAGTCAAAGGAGGGGTCGTGAAATGCATGATGTCCTGCGTGAGGAATCTGCTCAGTCGACCGTCGAATACGCCATCGTCACCGTGGCGCTGTTATCGATTGTGCTGGCGATTGCGGGGCTTTGGCGCGCTGGCACCGATGGGCGCTTGGCGGCACTGGCCGAGCGGGCAGCGTCTCATGGCGTCGCCCCATCGTCGGTTATCGATGCCGCGACGGGTGCCAAGGACATTGCTCTGTATTGATCTCGCGTGCGAGGATCGGGCGCAGTCTACGGTCGAGGCCGCCTTTTTGCTGCCGACGTTTCTGACGCTCATCCTTCTCGCACTGCAACCGGTGTGCCTGCTCTATACGCGCGCGGTCATGGAGTCTGCCGCCGCCGAGACCGCGCGGCTCATGACCACGACGACGGCGGAGGACGATGATCTTAAGGAGTTCACCCGCCGCCGGCTTACCGCAGTGCCCAACGTTTCGATCTTTCATGCCGGCGGGCCGTTGTCGTGGGATATCGAGCTTGGCCGGGCCGGTGCGGGTGGCGTCTCGTCCGTGTCCGTTTCCGGCGAGGTCAAGCCGTTGCCTGTGATCGGTGCGTTTGCACAGGCTATGGGTGGTACCGCCGAGGGCGGCTACGTTGAGCTCAAAGTCGATGTCTCGTATCAATCGCGTCCCGAATGGCTGGAGGGAGATTATGATTCGTGGATTGCTGCATGGGATTAGGCGCTGCCTGTTGCGGGTGACGCAAGGGTTTGCGGCCCGCCGTCGACCAGGCGCTCTCCGCAAGCGAGGCGGCTTTATGGGTCGAGCCGGTGTCGATCTGTTTATCGAAGACGGCGCCTATACCACGCTTTCTTCTGCCGTGGTCATCCTAGTGGTGCTCACATTGTTGTTTTCGTCGACCGCGGCGATATGGAGCATGTCGCGTGCCGGGGATACTCAGGTGGCGGCTGATAGTGGCGCGCTGGCGGGTGCCAACGTAGTGTCGTCCTACCATACGGCTGCCACGGTGGTTGATGCGAGCATCTTGAGTCTGGGGCTGGCGGGGTTTGCCACGATCGGGACGGGCCTGGTCGCCATCCTCATCCCGGGTGCCGAGCCGGTTGCCGGCAATATGGTCGACACCGGGATTGAGATCATTAAAACGCGCAACAAGTTTGCCAAAAGCGCATCGGAAGGCTTACAGAAAATCGAGACGGCTCTGCCGTATCTGATCGCCGCGCGTGCCACGCAGACGGTGTCGGCGCAGGATACCGATAGTGTGACCTATACCGGTACGGCGCTTGCCGTGCCCAGGACATCCGAGTCTGACTTCGCTGCGCTCAAAGGATCAGAGATCTCGACCAATACCATTAAAGACACATCAGATGATTTAGAGGGTGCGGCCGAGGAGCTGCGGAAGGCTTCTGAGGACACGGCGAAGGCTAAAGAGCGTGCTTGGCTGGCGGATTGTGGTGGGTCTGACAAGGGCTCGGTCGGCAGCTGTTCTTGCATGTGGGAGCGTGCGAAAAGCCTAACGGATCTCTCCGGTGTTCAAAATCCGCATTACTCATCGAGCGTTACGTGGGAGCCCCAAGTTGCCCTTGATCGCGCGAAGGACTACTACCATTGGCGTCTGACAAATGAGAAGCCCCACGGCTCGAGTGTCGAGATGAAGGCAGAGTCTGCGGCGCGTAAGGCGTTTTATACCTATGCGAGCGCGGAGGTCGATCGGGCACATATAACCGAGAACGGAGACAGGGTTTCCTCCTATATTCCGCTGCTGCCGCGCAACTCTGATGAGGTTCGGGCGACGGAGCTCTATACCGATGCGGTGTGGCCGACGAGCGTGAACGATGACAAGGCGTATCTGCATTACGGGACGACCTGCCCTAACTATAAGAAAGGGACGCCGAGCGGATTTGCTTCGGTTGCCGATTACGATGGACAGGATAAATGCAGCAAATGCCATTTTGGCGTTTCGTCGCTTGGTGCTGTTGCGGCGCCTTCAACCTCTATCGAAAACGGCTTCGAATATCACTTCGACGAGTTCAAAAAGGCCTTGGAGGAATACGTCAAATGTCGGAACAAAGAGCTTGAGCTCATGCGTCAGACCGAGGATGAGGCCGACCGTGCGAGCAATGCGTTTGACCAGGCCATTAAAGCGCTTTCGGGCGAGCGTCCGCGTATCGCTCCGCCCGGTCGCAACGGCGTGGTTGCCTTTGCGGTTTCGGGTGCCATCTCGAGCCCCGATGAGCTCAACTCTTCGTTTAACGCGGCGGTTGAGCTTGGCAGTCGCGGTGCCATCTCTGCCGCGGTACTGGCGCCCGATGAGGCGACGGCGCAAAACAACGTGCTTTCGCGATTTTTCTCGACATTGAAGGAACGTTCGGGTGGCGTTGCCGGCGTACTCGATGGCGTCATGGATGTTTGGGGGCGGCTGCTTGTGGGATACGGAGACATCCAAGGTTCGGCCGACGAACTTATGGACGAGATGATTAAGGGCCTAGGAGGGGGCAACGGCGCGTTGGGCTCCATTGCGTCGTGGCTTGGCGATACCGTTTCGGCGTCCGTGGCGGCGCTGGGCTTGGAGCCGTGCGACTTGCGCCTGCGAAAGCCGGTGCTGACCGACACCGCCAATGTCATCAAGAGCCCGGGGTCTGACATCACGGCTCTTTCTAATGCGCAGGACGAGCTACGAAGTATTCCGTTGGGCGTGACCGATCCCAAGGCGCTTTGCGAGGCGTTGGAATATCAAGTCGAACGCACCATTAGCGGTACGGTGTTCACGCTTGCGGAGATTCCTCTGCCCGGCGGCGGCTCCATCCCGCTCACCGTCGATGTCGCCACGCTGGTTGGCGCTTTGGGCGGTGGGTCGTAATGAGTATCCGCATGCGTCTGCGCGAGGAGCGCGCCCAAGCGACGGTGGAGATGGCAGTGGTTACGCCCGTTTTGCTGGTGCTGGCACTCATCGTGTACAACGTCATGATCTTTGCCAGCGCTGTCGCGCGCTTCGACCGCGTGGTGCCCGACATCGTGTTGGCGCACGCCGTGGCGTCGGAGGGGGAGGGCGACGAAAGCTCTGCCGATGCCTCGGCGACGGTTCAGACTCAAATTCTGAATGCCATGGAAGGCTATGGCTTGCAGATCGAAGTGTCGAGCGAGCAAGGCGCGGAGGCATCGGATGGTGGCCTGCTCTCCCTATCCGGTACGTTTAGGACCTACACCTGCACCATGCACTATGAGCCGTGGCCGACTTCTCTCAGCATCGCTGGCGTTCCGCTGGGGGCGCCGACAACGTTGTCGCACGAGCGCGCGGTGACGGTCGATCCATGGCGTCCGGGGGTGGTCATGTGACCGCGGTCTCGTCCTACATCGCGTACGCGCGGGCGCTCAACAGGCTGGGTTGGACGCCGGCCGAGTTTGTGGTGGCGGAGTCGTTTGCCGTGCGCCTGCGCGGCATGCTGGGACGGTGTCCGGTTGCCGCCAACGGTCTGCCGCTCGTCATGGCGTTTCCACGCTGCTCTTCGGTCCATACGTGTTTTATGGCCTATCCCATCGACATCGCCTTCATCGATCGCGACGGCAATATCCTCGCGCGCTACGAAAGCGTTCGTCCTTGGCGCACGTGCTCCTGCCCCGGCGCCTGGGCCGTACTAGAGCGTCCTTCAATCATTGTTTCGATCCCTGCTCTCCAACGCGTGCCGGCTTAAGAATTGGCGACAGCGGACTTTCGTCATACGAAATTGGGTAAGATGGGGAGGAGATGCATGGATGTCGAGATCCATCCCAACGCCAAAAAGCACCTGACGGAAGGGGTCGATGATGGGCAAGACGTATACGGCCGCTAATGGTCAGGTTGTAACGGATGAAATGATTGACGCGTGGTGCGAGTCGTACGAGCGCGGAGAGTTTCCGGATGGCGAACACACCGTTGGTGGGATTGTGCATGGGCGGCCCCCACTCTCAGGTGAGGGGACGGCAACACTGTCGGTCAAGATTCCTCTGGGAATGAAGGAGGCCATTCGTCGACGGGCGGCTGCCGAGGGGATGACGCCAAGTGAGTTTGCCCGTGCGGCTCTGAGTGAAAAACTTCTTGCTGCCGGCTGATGCCTCTGACGTGCCGATTTATAGAACCGAGGCTGTGCTCAAAAACTTTTTTAAAATTCTCGGTTGACCGGAACGCGTCCTTGGTTATACTAATCAAGCCTTGAAACAAGGCACACCTCAAATGGCTGGGTAGCTCAGTTGGTAGAGCAGAGGACTGAAAATCCTCGTGTCAGGGGTTCGATTCCCTTCCCCGCCACCTTGAATTGACTAGGACCTCTGCAAAGGGGTCCTTTTCTTTTATATGGCTCCTGCACGGAATCGAACCCCGTGAGGGCGCGGAGCTGAGTAAACGCGTAAGCGTTTGCCAGCGCAGCTCGCAAGGCGCGCAAGCGCCGCAGCGGTCCGTCCGCGCAGCGCGCGGACGCGATTCCCTTCCCCGCCACCTTGAATTGACTAGGACCTCTGCAAAGGGGTCCTTTTCTTTTATTGAGGGCTCTGCGGAAATTGCGTCCCGGAATTTGGCTTCAGAGTGGGATGCGTTTTCCGCTTTGAGGCCGCTTGGGAAAGCGCGACCCGGAATCCGGCGTCAGAATGGGATGTGCTTTCCTTTTGCGGTCTTTGGCGGAAACTGCGTCCCAGATCCCGCGCTCAGAACGGGATGCATTTTCCGGTTGAGGCCTCGAACGGAAAGCGCATCCCAGTCTTTTGCGAAAAACGGGATGCGCTTTCCGGCGCTTACTTCCGACGTGCGTGCACATCTCGGCGCACCAGCTCGTGCCCACCTGTCCCAGACATTCCTCCCACTTTCGCGTCACTTTACAGACCGTTCGGTCGCCTGTCCGCACACGCGGGTATACTCAAAACGATACTTATCCTACGCAATACGATGCGGGTTCGACCTGCATGATCCGAAGGGGGCAGTGATGGAGAGGATACTCGGCGTTAATCTCTCTGGCTGGTTTATTCCCGAGCCTTGGGTGACCCCGTCGCTGTACGCGGCGACCGGTGCATCCAACGCGGCCGAGCTACAGGAGGCCATGGGTACCGCCGCCTATAACGAGCGCATGCGCCGCCATTACGAGACGTTTGTGAGCGAGGACGATTTTCGTCGCATGGCGCAGATCGGTCTCAATGCCGTGCGTCTGCCGGTGCCCTGGTATGCCTTTGGCTCACAGGAGTCCGATGCCTCCTACATATCGGTTGTCGATTACATCGACCGCGCAATTGAGTGGGCTGCCAAGTACGACATCCGCGTGCTGCTCGATCTGGCAACCGTGCCCGGTGGCCAGGGCGATTCCAACGATTCGCCCACCACGCCGGAGGCTGTTGCCGAGTGGCATTCGTCCACCAACGGCCGTCATGTCGCACTCGACGTGCTCGAGCGCTTGGCCGATCGCTATGGCGAGGCCGAGAGCCTGCTGGGCATTGAGCTGCTGGACACGCCGCAGATGAGCGTTCGCAAGAGCCTCTTCACCATGACGGATGGCATTCCTGCTCACTACCTGCGCAATTTCTATCGCGATGCCTACGAGCTCGTCCGTTCGTATATGCCCGAGGATAAGATCGTCGTCTTCTCGTCGTCGGGGCATCCCAGCGAGTGGAAGCATTTTATGCGCGGCGCCAAGTACAAGAACGTCTACATGGATCTTCACCTGTACCATTACCGCGACGAGTATGCGCTCGACATCACGAGCCCTCGCGGGCTGACGACGGCGATTTCGCGTAACAAGCGCGAGCTTAAAGAAGCGATTTCGACTGGGTTCCCCGTGCTGGTGGGCGAATGGTCGGGCGCGGCGATCTTTGCCAACTCGTCGGTTACGCCCGAGGGCCGCAATGCCTACGAGCGCGTGTTTATCGCCAACCAGCTGGCTTCGTTTGCGCCGGCTGCCGGTTGGTTCTTCCAAACGTGGAAGACCGAGAAGCGCATTGCAGCATGGGACGCCCGCGCGGCGCTCGGTACGCTCGAGCGCGGCATGATTGAATAGGTTGATATGACGCAAAACAGCGCCCATACGGGCAAACTCTATGTGGTCGGCACGCCCATCGGCAACCTGGGCGACCTGTCCCCGCGCGTTGGTGAGGCCTTTGCCGCTGCTGATGCCATCTGCTGCGAAGACACGCGTGTGACGTCAAAGCTACTGATGCACCTGGGCATTTCCAAGCCGCTTGTCCGTTGCGACGAGAATGTGATCGCCAGCCGCGCCGCCGGCCTGGTCGACCGTCTGCTGGCGGGGGAGACCCTCGCTTTTGCCTCGGACGCCGGCATGCCGAGCGTGTCCGATCCCGGCCAGGCGCTGGTCGAGGCGGCGCGTGAGGCCGATGTGCCCGTCGAAGTTATTCCCGGGCCCTCTGCTTGCGTCACGGCGCTTGTTTCGTCCGGCATTCCCTGCGAGCATTTTTTCTTCGAGGGCTTTTTGGGCCGAAAGCACGGCGACCGTGTGCGCCGTTTGCAGCGCCTTGCCGTGGTGCCCGGCGCACTCATCTTCTACGAGTCTCCACATCGCATCGTGGCGACGCTCGAGGCCGTGGCGGAGGTCTTTCCCCAGCGTGAGGTTGCCGTCTGCCGCGAACTCACCAAGCTGCACGAGGAGGTCTTGCGCGGGCCCGCTGACCAGCTTGCCGAGGAGCTGCGTGCTCGCGGCGAGGTAAAGGGCGAGATTGCGCTGGTCATCGCGCCACCGAGCGAGGATGAGGAGGCCGGTATCGTGCCGGTCGGCGCCACGGCAGCGGATCCCGACGAGGCCCTGCGCGAGGATATCCGCGCCGCGCTCGAGGAGGGGGAGCCCGCGTCTGCGGTGGCCAAGCGCCTGTCTCAGAAGTATTCGCGCCGCAAGCGCGATGTCTATGCCATGGTGCTCGATATGCAATAGATGGAGGATATCCAGCCCTTGCGCTAGAATCATCCCCTGTATGCAACGTTTTTCTGGAGGACAAACCCCATGGATCAAAGCAAGCCTTCGTTCTTTATCACGACGCCCATCTACTACGTCAACGCCGATCCGCACCTGGGCACGGCTTATTCCACCATCATCGCCGACGTTCAGGCTCGCTATCGCCGCTCCGCCGGCTATAACGTCAAGTTCCTGACCGGCATGGACGAGCACGGCGAGAAGGTCGCCGAGGCCGCAGCCAAGCATGGTATGACGCCGCAGGAGTGGACCGACAGCCAGGCCCCGCACTTCAAGGAGCTTTGGAGCAAGCTCGAGATTTCCAACGACGACTTCATCCGCACCACCGAGCCGCGCCAGCATCATGCCGTGCAGTACCTGTGGGAGCGCATGAAGGAGTCCGGTTACCTGTATAAGGGCAGCTACGACGGCTGGTATTGCGTGCCTGACGAGACCTACTTCACCGATACGCAGGTCCAGAAGGGCGACGAGGAGTACGGCAGCGTCGGCCAGCACCTGTGCCCCGACTGCCACCGTCCGCTTGAGCGCGTGCAGGAGGAGTCCTACTTCTTTAAGCTTTCCGCTTTCCAGGACAAGCTTCTCAAGCTCTATGACGAGCACCCCGACTTTGTCGAGCCTGCGTTCCGCATGAATGAGGTTCGCAGCTTTGTCGAGGGCGGCCTCAACGACCTTTCCGTGAGCCGTACGAGCTTTGACTGGGGTATTCAGGTCCCGTTTGACGAGGGTCACGTGACCTACGTGTGGTTCGATGCGCTGCTCAACTATATGACGGCCGTCGGCTACGGTGTCGACACCGACGAGGCGCGTGCCGAGCTGGCCTATCGCTGGCCCGCGCAGTTCCACATCGTGGGTAAGGACATCATCCGCTTCCACTGCGTCATTTGGCCCGCCATGCTCATGGCCATCGGCGAGGCCCTGCCCGAGCACGTCTTTGCCCACGGCTTCCTGACCGTGCGCAATGCCGAGACCGGCAAGGCCGAGAAGATGTCCAAGAGCCGCGGCAACGCCATCGCTCCGCAGGATGTTATCGACATGCTGGGCGTCGAGGGCTACCGCTATTACTTTATGACCGACGTGGTCCCCGGCACCGACGGCGCCATCAGCTTCGATCGCATGGAGCAGGTCTACAACGCCGATCTGGCCAACAGCTGGGGCAACCTCATTTCGCGCTCGCTCAACATGAGCGCAAAGTACTTTGACGGCTGCGCCCCGGCTAAACCGGCGTCTGCCGACGCGTTCGATAACCCGCTGGCAAAGATTGCCGACGGTTTGGTCGAGCGCTACATGGCCAAGATGGACGTGCTCGATTACGGCGGAGCCAAGGATGAGGTCATGGAGCTCATCCACGCCGCCAACCACTACATCGAGGACTCCGAGCCTTGGGCACTTGCCAAGGACGAGGCCAAGGCTGACGAGCTGGCGTTTGTGATCTACAACCTGCTCGAGGCCATCCGCATTGCCGCTCACCTGCTGATGCCGCTCATGCCTCAGACCTCTGCCGAGGCCCTGCGCCGCCTGTCCTGTGAGGGCGAGGCCGCGAGCGACGACCTCAAGGGCATTTGCACTTGGGGCCTGCTTGCCGGCGGTCAGCCCGTCGAGAAGGGCGATCCGCTGTTCCCGCGTCTGGCGTAGAGACCGCGCGAGCGCCATATCGGCAATTTGCTGTTTAGATGTAAGGGCATGGCCGCAACGGTCCATGCCCTTTCGTTTCAAGACGCCGCCATCATGCTAAGGAGGCAACTATGACAACTTCGCCTTTGGCAAACCCCACGGCAACAAGGGAGCTGCTGGAGGAGTTTGGCCTTGCGACCAAGCATCGCCTGGGTCAGAACTTTCTAATCGACAATCATGTGATCGAGCGTATCTGCGAGCTTGCCGAGTTTGCAGGTGACGAGCGCGTACTCGAGGTGGGTCCGGGTTGCGGTACGTTGACACTTGCGTTGCTGCAGGAAGCGGCGTGCGTTACGTCCATTGAGGCCGATCCTGAGCTCGAACCGGTGCTCGACGCCCACGCCGCCGACTATGCCAACTTCCGCTTTATCATGGGCGACGCGCTTAAGGTGGGCCCGGAGCAGATTGAGCAGGCTGCGGGCGGTGAGCCGACGGTATTTGTCGCGAACTTGCCCTATAACGTGGCAGCGACGATCATTTTGCAATTTTTCCAGACGATGCCGGCGCTCAAGCGCGCCGTCGTCATGGTGCAAAAGGAGGTTGCCGATCGCATTGCCGCAGTGCCGGGCAACAAGACCTATGGCGGCTATACGGCAAAGCTTGGCCTGTATGCGCAGGTAACGGGTCGCTTTGAGGTGCCGCCGCGTTGCTTTATGCCGGCGCCACACGTGGACTCGGCCGTCGTGCGTATCGACCGTGTTGACGGTGTGGTGCCCGAAGGACTCGATCGCGAATTTGTGGCCCGCGTGATTGATGCTGCATTTGCTCAGCGTCGCAAGACCATCCGCAATTCCATGAGCGCCAACGGCTTTGCCAAGGACGTGCTCGATGCCGCCTTTGAGGCTTGCGGTATCGCACCCACCACGCGCGCCGAGACGCTCGGCGTCGCCGACTTTGTGTGCCTGGCTCGGGAGCTTTCCCATGACGCTTAATGCCGAACGCGTGACGTTTACCAAGAAAAAGAAGACGGTTGCTTGTCCCGTGCCCTTGGCACCGCTTGCCGACACACATGCGCATCTGCTTTCGTTCTGGGGCAAGGATGTGCCCGAGACACTCGTGCGTGCCAAGGCGGCAGGCATCGACCTGTTGGTGACGGTCTTCGACCCCATCGCCGACAAGCGCAGCGTGACGGACTATAGCGACTGGCTGACGCGCGAAATTCTGCCGATGCAGGATATCCCGCAGATCAAGTATCTTGCCGGCGTGCATCCGTATGGCGCGCCGGACTATACCGACGACATTCACGCGCAGGTTGTTGCTGCGCTTGATGACCCTTTGTGCGCCGGTATTGGCGAAATCGGTCTGGACTACCACATGGACTATGACGACGATATCGCGCCGGCACCCCATAACGTGCAGATTGACTGCATGGCGCGCCAGCTCGAGCTTGCCGTGCGTCGTAACGTGCCGGTGGAGCTGCATCTGCGTCACGAGGACATGGACCAGGAGCGTACCTCGCACGTGGACGCCTACAACGTGCTTCGTGGGGTGGGCGTGCCCCAGACCGGTTGTGTGCTGCACTGTTTTGGCGAGGACCGCGCCACGATGGAGCGCTTTGTGGAGCTGGGCTGCTATATCGCCTATGGTGGTGCGGCCACCTTTAAGCGCAACGACGACGTGCGCGAGGCATTTGCGGCAACCCCACTCGATCGAATTTTGTTCGAGACGGATTGCCCGTATATGGCTCCGGAGCCCATCCGCGGTCTTGAATGCGAGCCCGCAATGATCTCCATTACGGCAAACGCGCTGGTTAACGACCGTATCGATCGCACTGGTGAGGACGCCGAAACAATCGCGCATGCCGCTTGGGAAAATGCCTGCAAACTTTTTCAAAAATAGTTCTTGCGTTCGCGGTGGCGCTCCGTTATTCTAATTCCTGCACGCGGGCGTGGCGGAATTGGCAGACGCGTACGGTTCAGGTCCGTATGGGGGCAACCCCATGAAGGTTCAAGTCCTTTCGCCCGCACCATTGATTGAAAGAGCTCCCAGCAATGGGGGCTTTTTTGTTATGCACGATCTCCTTGGACGGGTATCCTAATGGCAACGTGTGCCTATCAGAGGAGAGACCATGCTGTTTTCCGGTATCATCGCTGCCCTTACGAGCCTTTTGATTCCCATCATCATCCTGCTGCTGTTGCTTCCCAACGCCTGCTACGTCGTTGAGCAGCAGCACGCTGTGATCATCGAGCGCTTGGGTAAGTTCAATCGTATCGTCAACGCGGGCTTCCACGTGAAGGTGCCCGTGATCGACCGCAAGGCCGCCACGGTGAGTCTGCGCACCATGAAAAATGGTTTTGGCATCGACGTTAAGACCCAGGACAACGTGACCATTGGCCTTGAGGTCTCCGCTCAGTACCACGTGAGCTATGACATGGGCGCCGGCCCGGCAGATTCGGGCATCTACAAGAGCTACTATATGCTGCAGGAGCCCGTCGACCAGATGCGCGACTTCATCACCGACGCCCTGCGCTCCTCCATCCCCGTCTACACACTCGATGAGGTCTTTGCCAAGAAGGATGACATCGCCAAGGATGTCAACGCTACCGTTTCCGAGCAGATGGCCGCCTACGGCTTCACCCTCGTGTCGACGCTCATCACCAAAATCGCACTGCCGACCGAGGTTGAGAACTCCATGAACGACATCAACGCCGCCCAGCGCAAGCGCGCTGCGGCACAGGAGCTCGCCGAGGCAGACCGCATCAAGCGCGTCACCGAGGCGACCGCCGAGGCCGAGGCAATGGAAAAGGCGGGCGAGGGCATCGCCAACCAGCGCAAGGCCATCGCACTGGGTATCAAAGATTCGCTCGAGATCATCCAGGAGACGGGTGTCGGCAATGACGAGGCCAACCAACTGTTCATGTTTACGCAGTGGTCCGAGATGATGACGGAGTTCGCTCGCACGGGTAAAACCTCGACGGTCGTGCTGCCGAGCGACTTTTCGCAGTCGGCCTCGATGTTCGAGCAGATGCTGGCCGCCGGCAAAGTTCAAAACGATTCGAAGGAGTAGACGCGCGTGAAATACACCGTCGTTTGCGTCGGTAAGCTCAAGGAGCGCTTTTGGAAGGACGCGTGCGCTGAGTACACCAAGCGCCTAGGTGCCTATGCCAAGGTGGATATCCGCGAGGTGGCCGATATCGACCCGGCTAAGGCGGGCGGCGTGGATGCCGCGCGCGACAAGGAGGGGGCGGCGATTCTTGCCGCCTTGCCATCTCGAGCGCATTTGATCCTGCTGGCTATCGAGGGAAAGGAGCGCTCGAGCGAGGAGTTTTCGGCGAGGCTCGACGATCTTATGCTGCGAGGCAGCAGCGACATTGCCTTTGTAATCGGCGGTTCGGACGGCGTGAGTGATGAGGTGCGCGCCCGCGCCGACGAGATGCTCAGCTTTGGACGCATTACCTTGCCGCATAACCTGGCGCGTGTGGTGCTGCTAGAGCAGATTTACCGTGCCTGCAAGATCAGTCGTGGCGAGCCGTATCACAAATAGGTCGGCAATACGAAACAATGGCGTGGGACAATACCTTTCGTTTTGAGGAATGTGTCTGAAAGGACTATGAGATATGAAGATTGGATTTGTCGGTTTTGGCAATATGGCGAGCGCTATGGCCGATGGCTGGATCGCTGCCGGTGTAGCTGCGAGCGACATGTGCGCCTGCGCGGGTCGCTACGACGCGCTGGTTGAGCGCTGCGAGGCGCGCGGCATGGTCGCCTGCCACGATGCCGCCGAGGTTGTCGCCGCATCCGATATCGTGGTCGCTGCGGTCAAACCGTACATGATCGAGAAGGTATTCGCCCCGATCAAGGATGCTCTTGCCAAAAAGGTCGTTCTGTCGGTTGCCTGGACCTGGGACAGTGCCAAGTGGGAGCAGGTCCTGCCGGGCGTCGCGCATATCTCGACGGTGCCCAACACGCCGGTTTCGGTAGGCGAGGGCGTCATCGCCTGCGAGAAGGCTTCGACGCTTAACGACGAGCAGCGTGCTGTGGTGCTCGACCTGCTCGGTAAGCTTGGCGCTGTCGTCGAGCTCGACACAAGCCTGCTGTTTGTGGGCGGCACGGTGGGTGGTTGCGCTCCGGCGTTTGTCGCCATGGCAATCGAGGCCCTGGGCGATGCGGCGGTCAAGCACGGTATCCCGCGTGCGGATGCTTATCGCATTGTGAGCCAGATGGTGCTGGGTACGGCAAAGCTGCAGCTTGCAACTGGCCAGCATCCTGCGGCGATGAAGGATGCCGTATGCTCGCCCGGCGGTGCCACCATCAAGGGCGTCGTTGCACTCGAGGACGCCGGCATGCGCAGCGCCCTGGTCAAGGCAATCGACGCAACCCTCCAGTAAAACCGACCAAAAAAGGGACAGTTTATTTTGGCAGGTTTTTCCTGCGGTTTTGTCCTTTTAGCGAAAAGTGCCCCGCAACTGGCTCAATTCCAGTTGCGGGGCACTTGCGTTTGCCCAGATAAAACCGACCAAAATAAACCTGTCCCTTTTTGACAGGTTAGTCCCAGAAGCTGTCTTCTTCGTCCTCGGACTTGGGGCCGCGGTCGACATACATCTTATGGGTGCGCTTCTCCATTACAAAGGCAATAATCGCAAACAGCAGGATGCCGCCGGCGAAAAGGATGGCAAAACCGGTGCGGGTGCCAAACAAAAAGGAAAAAACTGCGTCCATTGGGTGCCTTCTTGCGTAGTTGAGTTGGGTCGTAAACGCTCATAAGTATATACTTGCCCATACATGTACAAGGTTGCAACCTAAATGGAATGTATATCGCCGGAGGATCTAATGCTTGATATCAAGTTTGTTCGCGAGAACCCCGATGCCATCGATGTCGCCATGGCTAACCGCCAGACGTCTTGGGATCGCGAGAAGTTCTTTGAGCTCGACGACGAGCGTCGTGCCGTCATCACCGAGGTTGAGGAACTTCAAGCCACGCGCAATGCCGAGTCCAAGAAGATCGGCGCCCTGATGAAGGAGGGCAAGAAGGACGAGGCCGAGGCCGCCAAGGAGGCCGTGCGCGCCGTCAACGAGAAGATTGACGGTCTGGCCGAGCGCCGCACCGCCCTCGAGCAGGAGCAGTACGACTTCATGGCTCACCTGCCCAACATTCCTTGCGAGGCCACGCCGTACGGCAAGGACGAGGACGAGAACATCGAGCGCCGTCGTTGGGGCACCCCGCGCGAGTTCGACTTCGACTTTAAGCCGCACTGGGATCTGGGCACCGACCTCGACATCCTTGACTTCGAGCGCGGCAACAAGCTCTCCGGCAGCCGCTTCACCGTTCTCGGTGGCGCCGGCGCCCGTCTTGAGCGCGCCCTCATCAACTTCTTCCTCGATACGCACACCAGCCGTGGTTTTAAGGAGTGGTGGCCGCCCATCGTCGTCAAGCGTCAGACCATGTTCGGCACGGGCCAGCTGCCCAAGTTCGAGGACGACGCCTATCACGTCTCGGGCGACAACTTCCTGATCCCCACCGCCGAGGTCGTGCTCACCAACCTGCACGCCGGTGAGGTCCTCGACGCCGACACCCTGCCGCGCCGCTACACCGCCTTCACCCCCTGCTTCCGCGAGGAGGCCGGTTCCGCCGGTCGCGATACCCGTGGCATCATCCGTCAGCACGAGTTCGACAAGGTCGAGATGGTCAAGTTCGCTAAGCCGGAGGAGTCCGACGAGGAGCTCGAGAGCATGACCGCCGAGGCCGAGTACCTGCTGCAGCAGCTGGGCCTTCCGTATCGCGTGATTAGCCTGTGCACCGGCGACTTGGGCTTCTCTGCCCGTCAGACCTACGACATCGAGGTCTGGCTGCCGAGCTACAACGCCTACAAGGAGATCAGCTCCTGCTCCAACTGCGGTGACTTCCAGGCTCGCCGCGCCAACATCAAGTATCGCGACCCCGAGAACTTCAAGGGTTCGCGCTACCTGCACACCCTCAACGGTTCCGGCCTGCCGGCTGGCCGTACCATGGCTGCCATTCTGGAGAACTACCAGAACGCCGACGGCACCATCACGATCCCCGAGGTCCTGCGTCCCTACATGGGCGGCCTCGAGAAGATCGAGCCGGTCGCGTAACTTGGCTGCATAGGCGATATGCAAGGGCGCTCCTTCGGGGGCGCCCTATTTCGTGCGCAGGTCCATACCATGCTGTGCGGACAGCTCAATAGAAAACACACGAACAACTGTTCTGTATGCAGCCATCTACCTGCTATGCTTTTGCTAAATAAGAGCGAGAGAAAGGGGACGCGATGGAGCTGTTTGATGATCGGGTGGTTTTGTTTGAGAGCGACGAGGGCGGGGAGTACCTGCTTGTGACGTGTGAGCCGTCTGGCATGGGTGGCCTGGTGGTTCGACAGACGAGCGAGGGGCCGTTGACGCAATGGTGCTACGAGGAGTCGCCTCATGTGGTTGAGACGTTTGTGGCGCACGAGGGGCTTGTGGCCCTAGAGCATTTCTATGGGGTCCAGACATCTAATCAGGTTGCTCGCATGTTGAGCATCTCGTTTGCCGATTATGATTGTGCCCAGCGGGTGAGATCGCTCCTGAGGGAACTTGATGCTAAGTTTGACGTGATCGAAAAGCCAATCGATCGTACGGGGAATGGCGGTATATGCGGAGCAGCATGACAAGACTGCGTTCCACAAAAAAGTTTGAAATTGTGCTTGACTCCAATAAGCTAAAGTGGTTTTATATGTCTTGCGCTGCGGCGTTACCTCAGCTGGATAGAGGGTCTGACTACGAATCAGAACGTCATAGGTTCGAATCCTATACGCCGCACCAATTGAACTTGAAGCCTCCGGCAACGGGGGCTTTTCTTTTTTGGAGACCAGACAGGGATTCGAACCTCGGTCGAGGCGCGAGCGTGAAGCGGACGCGGAGCGTCCGTAGCGAGCGGGCGAGCACGCCGGCAGGCGGGCGAAGCCGGCGCGGATCCGCGGAGCGGATGCGCGGAATCCTATACGCCGCACCAATTGAACTTGAATCCTCCGGCAACGGGGGCTTTTCTTTTATGGCAACACCGCATGGATTCGAACCTCGGTCGAGGCACGAACAACTTAATTATCACTCCGTAAAATTTTTTCTAATTGTCGCTTGACCCATCGGGGGCTCGCGTGCATAATAATCCGTGCGTTGCGGCGTTACCTCAGCTGGATAGAGGGTCTGACTACGAATCAGAACGTCATAGGTTCGAATCCTATACGCCGCACCAACTGAACTTTAAAGCCTCCGGTAACGGAGGCTTTTCTTATATGTCGACATACTTGAGGAGTTGCTTTCGCCGTGTTTGAAAGTATCGATTCGATCGACTGCATCAAATGAGTAAAAATCAAATTCGATAACTTTTTTTGAAAAAATGCTTGACCATTATTCAGTCCATGTGCATAATAATCAACAAGTCGCGGCGTTACCTCAGCTGGATAGAGGGTCTGACTACGAATCAGAACGTCATAGGTTCGAATCCTATACGCCGCACCATTTGAGATTAAAGCTCCCGGCAACGGGGGCTTTTCTTTTACGTAAACACCGCATTGATTCGAACCTCGGTCGAGGCGCGGGCGTAAAGAAAACGCGGAGCGTTTTTAGCCCGCGGGCGAGCACGCCGGCAGGCGGGCGAAGCCGGTGCGGATCCGCGCAGCGGATGCGCGGAATCCTATACGCCGCACCATTTGAGATTAAAGCTCCCGGCAACGGGGGCTTTTCTTTTGCGTCAGCTTGAGTGCTTTCGTCCAAAGGGACGATTTCCTGTCGACTCGTGTAAGATTCCGAGTAGATGTCGCGACTTATTCGCGACCACTCCTTCTTCAAGCGACCGATCAGGGTGATATTTCGTGGCAGAGCGTCCGACATACAAGCTCAGGTTTCTCGATCCCAAGAAGCGCTTTCCGGCGATGCCCGAGCAGCCTGCGGGACGCTCATATGGTGTGGTCTGGAAACTCTTTGGCGAGGATCAGCATGAATCTTGTTATGTCGTCGAATTCGTTGGCAAAAGTCGTGTGTCGCTTTTGGGCTACGTAAGCGTTTCGGGTGAGGTGTACAAGGTGGACCGCCCCGTTAGCGAGGCTCCGCTGCCCAACGATCCCGACATGGAACTGGTCCTTGACGAGTCGGATTCCAGTATTGGTGAGATTATGGTAAGGGAAGCCAACGGTGCAATGCACGCGTGCGCACAAACTTCCGGCTCTCCCGAAGGCCCCATGCGCGAGCAGTCCGACCACGCGACATGGAATTCGGCCCGCGCCCTTCCTTACGGCGAGTTCATGGCCTCGATGTTCTTGCGCTACGTGATATTTGCCAACTCCGAAAGCGCTATTGCGAACACGGCGGGCGTCGACGGTCTCGATGCGGACATGCAAAACGTTGTCGACAAGATCAAGCTCGTAAAGTTGCCCGAGCCGGTCGAGGTGTTTTTGGGCTTTAACACGGCACCGCTCCCCGATGCTATCGAGACGCTGCTTTACCGCGTTGACCATGCCGAGAATCCGAGCGGTATCGAGCGCTATGCCGCCGCCCTTATGAGCGAAATTGACTTGCCCCGCTTGCGCACCATCGCCGCTAAGTCCGAGATGAGCCTGGCTCGCATTGATCGCTCAAAGCTTTTCTATCTCAATTTTGATCGTAGTCTGCTGGACCAGGACGAAATTGACACGCTGCTCGCCATCGAGTGCCGTCTCAACCGCCTCTCCGGCATCCTTGAGCGCATCGGGGCCGGATTGGTTCCCGCGGCATCCTCGCCGAGCCTTGAGGGCTGCGCGCTCTTTGATGCGTGGCATATCGCCAAGACGACCAACGATGTTCCCCGACTGCTCGATACGGCCTCAAGCGATAACCCGTGGGGCAAACCGGGGACGGTGGCGTGTCAGCCGGGCGGTGAGTGGGACGTGCGCACCCGCTTCGCGCGTATCGTCGAGACGCTCAACGTGATTACGCGGCTCGACTATACCTATCGGGCAAACGTTGCCGAGGGGATTATGCTCGTTCGGTTTGGGCACTCTGTCGTGGATGCCATGCCGCAACGTGAATACGACGCTCAAGATGACGCCTGGCGCGAGCTGGAAGAGGACACGCGTGCGATCTGGGCCGCGGAGCACGATGCGCGCGTGGCGCTCACGCTTGCGGCGGCGTGCTTTGCCGCGGGCACCTGCATCACGCGCTGCTATGTGCAGATTGCTGCTCCCGACAGTGAGCAGGGCGAGCGCGTTGTCGCAACGTATTTCTTTGGGCGCGCGGCCTATCTGGCCGATTGCGTGCCTGTCGCCAAGGATCTTGAGAGCATGGACATGGACGATATGCCGTGCAAGCGTGTGCTTGAGGCGTATGAGTCAACTGTTCCGGAGACGATTGAACCTGCGGAGGTTCATGCTCGTCCGCGTGATGACCATCGCACGCTGCCGCCGGCGCTGCGCGATCTGCTGCTTGCCGATACGGCTGACGAGTTGGAGGTCATGGAAGAGGACGATGACCCATACGTGGCCCGTGTTGTTGAATTGCGCGAGCAGGCAAAAGTCGACCGTACGGGTGCTTTTGAAGGTTTTTCCCGTCTTGTCGAGGAGTTGGAGGCTAAGTGCGCCGTCGCCGAGCTTTTGGCGACAGGTCCGGTTCAAACGCAGTTTTGTGATAACCAGCTGGTACGCATGGTGCTACCGGTGTTGGAAGAAGACCGCTCTGTGCGAATCCTTCGTGCGCCCGATGCGCTGTACTTTGCCCAGCACGAGATCTGCAGCTTTTACGCCGAGCAAGAGGACTTTGAACGAGCGCTGCCCGAGGTGCGCCATCTTTACGATCTGGCGCGCTCGTCCATGCAATCGCACTTTGCGCTCATCAACGTGCTTGCGCGCCTGGAGCGCTTTGACGAGATTGTCGAGGTGGCGCGCCACGGCCTACGTATTGCCAGCGATCGTTCTGCAATCGGCTACCTGTTCTATCGCTTGGCGTTTGCCTATTGGAATTGCGATCAGCTCGAGCTCGCGTTGGCGTGCTACCGCCTCGTGCCGCGCGGCGAGGAGTCAGGTAGCAACGCGCTGGAGGAAATGCAGGGCCTTATGAACGAGATGGGTGTCAATGAGCCGCCGACGTTCGAGGATGCGGTTGAAACCATCCGCAAGGCCGGGCTCGAGCTACCGCCGGTGCCCGCTGTGACCAACCAGCTGGCGGATGCTGCCGTGCAGCTGGTCGACAACGGCTTCTTTTTCCTGGCGCGTGGCTGCATCTTCCAAATGTGGCGCACCATGGGCAACGATGAGCTCGGCTCCCTCAATCGCTCGCTGGGGTAGGCGAAGCTTTCAAGAAGGAAAGGCTGCTAGGCAATTAGAAAATTTCCTCTTGCTCATCCTTGGCTGTTTGGTTACTATAGAACGGCTGTTACGGAGAGCTGACCGAGAGGCCGAAGGTGCTCGCCTGCTAAGCGAGTATGCCCCAAAAGGGCATCTGGGGTTCGAATCCCCAGCTCTCCGCCAGTAAGACTTTAAAGAAGGGTTCCGAAAGGGACCCTTTTTTAGTTGAACCACGTTAGCTGGGGATTCGAACCCTCAAAAAAGGAGGCATCCTTTCGGACGCCTCCTTTCAGTGGACTTATTATTCTTGCGCCCTACACCTCGGGCGCCTTGGCGACGGTCTCGCTTTCTGCCGTGAGTGGGCGGTTGTCGATGCGACGGCCCAAGCGATCGAGCTTCACGAGCAGCCATTCAATGGGATTCGGCCCTGCGCCTTCCTCGTCGGCAACCAGGTCCATGACGGCGATCTTGGTGCCGTCCTGCTTGAGCGTGACGCTGCCCACCTTGTCGCCCACATGCACCGTGCCCGAAAGATCGTCGTAGCTAACCTTTTCGGTCACCTCGCCGGCAAGGGAAAACACGGTCGCTTGCGCCGTGGGATCGGCGAGTGTGGCGTCGATCGTCTTATCCGTCCAGTCGGTTTGACCAATGCGCGCCATAAGCGGGTTGCCGTTGGCGGTCTTTTCCTGTGTGTTGGCGATTGCGACCGTCACCTTGTGACCGTAGTACCAATTGGCAAGGGTTGCGGTATCGGTAAAGCGCTGGTCGGTGGTGGTGGAGTTCAAAACGACGGTGTAGATCTCGTCGCCGTCGCGGTTGTAGGCGCTCGTAAAGCAATAGCCCGCGTCGTCGGTGGTGCCGGTCTTGCCACCGATGTTGCCATCTTGGCCCAGCAAATAGTTATGCGTGTCCATGGAATGCGAATGGTCGGTGCCGTCGGCGCCCGTGACCTCGATCCAGGAATCCTCGCTCGCTACGACCTCGCGGATCGTGTCGTTTTTCATGGCCTCCTGCATCATCAGCGCTACGTCATGTGCGGTTGAGTGCATGTCGCCGGCCCATTCATCAAAGTCCAGACCGTGTGGGTTCTCAAAGACCGTGCCGGTGCAGCCGAGCTTTTTGGCGCGCTCGTTCATGGCCTTCACAAAGGTTGCCTCGGCGTCTTTGGTCTTAGGGTCGATCTTCTTGCCCACATATTCGGCGAGCACGACGGCGGCGTCGTTGCCCGAGGGAATCATCAGGCCGCGCAGTGCCTGCTCCACGGTAAGCTCGTCACCTTCGAGCAAGCCGGCGGTCGAATTACCCACGGTGGCTGCGGCGTTGCTCACCGTGACCTTCTCGTCCATCTTGCAATTCTCGACGGTTAGGATTGCGGTCATGACCTTGGTGATCGAGGCGATTTTAACCTGCTCATCGGCGCCGCGCCCATAGTAGACGGTGCCGTCTTTGCCCATGACGAGCGCATTGGTCGCATCGATATCGGGCAGATTTTCGGCCGTGATGCCGCGCGCATCGGCGGTTTTGCCGCAAACATTGTCGGTCGTGAGTACTTGGGCGCCGGCGACGGTGGGCACGCCAGCGGCAAGGGCGATAGCGCAGACAAAGCCGGCGGCAAGCTGAGCTGAGCGCTTTGCAAAAGAGGTGAGGGACTTCACAGATTTCGCTTTCGACGGGATGGTCTCTTCTGGAACTAGAGTATATCGTTTGCCGGTGTCGGCGATCATCGCGTGCGTGCGTGGCCCACATCCGCGCCCGAACGGGCACAAGGGTGCTTAAGGCCGACTTAATCACCCACGCTTGTTGTGTGTGGCATGCGTCCCCTCGGGCATAATGGAGCGCGAGAGGAGCACGCATGAACGAGCACATTTTGGTAGTTGATGACGAAAAGGCCATCGCCGACTTGGTTGGTATCTACCTTACAAAAGAAGGCTTTGACGTACAGGTCGCCTATAGCGGGGCCGATGCTGCCAAGGCAATCTTGGAGCAGGAGTTCGATCTTGCGCTGCTGGATGTCATGCTGCCCGATATCGATGGGCTTGAGTTGCTGCGTACGATCCGTTCCAGCCATACCTATCCCGTGATCATGCTGACGGCGCGCGATGCCCAGCAAGACAAGATCGAGGGCCTTTCGCTTGGCGCGGACGATTACGTGGTTAAGCCGTTCCGTCCGCTTGAGCTCATCGCGCGCGTGCATGCTCAGCTTCGCCGCTACACCAGCTACGGTAGCCGCGCGCAGGTGGCCGAGTCGCCGATCATCCAGCTCGACGGCCTGGAGATCAACCGCGATGCTCGTTCCGTAATGGTGGACGGTGCGCCGGTGCGCCTCACGCCCATCGAGTATTCCATCTTGCTGTATCTGGTCGAGCATCGCGGCAGTGTGGTGGCCGTGGAGGATCTGTTCCGCGCGGTGTGGAACGAGGATTTTATGCCCGGCTCCAACAATACGGTGATGGTGCACATTCGCCACCTGCGCGAAAAGATCGGTGACGACGCTCAAAAGCCGCGCTTTATCAAAAACGTCTGGGGCGTCGGCTACATAATCGAATAACGCCTTTGATGGTGGGGAAGTGGACATGACAAAAGACGATAGGCAGGCATTCGAGGTGCCCGATCGACTCTTTGAATACGTGAGGTCGGTCGTCGACAACCGCGCGCTTGCAACGGTGCTGCTCTTTTTGCTGAGCCTGCTGCTGATTGGCATCGATAACATCGCTGGAATCTTGGCGGTGCTGCTTGTCGGCTTTTTGCTGATCGATCGATTTGAAATCGTACGCCGCTGCGTGGTGATTGGCGGTGCCGCGTGGGCCATGACGTTGGCGATTGGCGCCATGGCACTCGGCGGCATCGAAGGGCCGGTGCTGTTCGATGCCGGCTTTGTATTCAACATGCTTGGCTTTGTGCTGGCGCTTGCCGTGTGCGTGCTGTTCTTTTGCGGCCGCGCCCTGTACTACCAGGGCTATGAGCAGGGCGAGCAGCATGCCGATTGTGTGCTGGCCGCTCGTATTCAAGATCGCCTGATCGATCACCCCGACACCTGGGACAACATCGACGGCGACTTCCTGGAGGTCGAGGGCGCACTCAACCGTGTGCGCGATCGCGAGCGCAGGGTGCAGCAGGCCTTGCGTGACGAGTCTCATCGCAAGGACGACCTGGTCACGTACTTGGCACATGACCTACGCACCCCGCTTGCCAGTGTGGTGGGCTATCTTTCGCTGCTTCAAGAGGCTCCCGAGCTGCCGGTTGAGCAACGTGCGCACTTTACGGGCGTGGCGCTCGACAAGGCGCACCGGCTCGATGCGCTCATCGAAGAGTTCTTCGATATCACGCGCTTTGACTTCCACGATATCGTGCTCACGCGCGGCTATGTTGATCTGGGGTTGCTGCTGGCTCAGGTGGCTGACGAGTTCTATCCCATCCTCAACGAGCAGCATAAGGAAGCCCAGGTTGATATTCGCGAGGACCTGACGGTGCTCGTGGATGGCGATAAGATGGCCCGCGTGTTTAACAACATCATGAAAAACGCCGTCGCCTATAGCTATGAGGGCTCGACTATCACGATTGAGGCCAGGCGCCAAGACGATGGCGGCGTGCGCGTGCGCTTTATCAATCAGGGCGATCCTATCCCTGCGGCTAAGCTCAAGGTGATCTTTGAGAAGTTCTATCGCCTGGATGCGGCGCGTGCGACCAATCGCGGTGGTGCCGGTTTGGGCCTTGCTATTGCCAAGGAGATCATCGCGGCACACGGCGGTACCGTTGCAAGTGAATCGACGCCCGAACACACGATATTCACCATCGAGCTGCCCGCCGCATAGCTAGCGTGCCCTTACAAACACTTGACAATGTGCTCACGTGCGTATGAGCCGCGATTCCTACTATTGATACTGCTGAATTGATATCGATATGGAGGTGTGCGGTATGACGGCTGCTGCGGCTGCGGAGCCCACGGAGCTTGAAGAACTCATGGAAGCGCAGGCCGAGGCCGCGCATGAGCGCGAGGTTGGGGATGCGACTCGCCCCACGGCAGAGGATCTTGCCGCCTCGCCGACGCGCATCGATGTCGAGGGCATCGACCTGTTCTATGGCGACCACCATGCGCTCAAGGACGTGAATATCAAGATCCGCGACAAGCAGATCACCTCGTTCATCGGGCCTTCGGGCTGCGGAAAGTCCACGTTGCTGCGCTGCTTTAACCGCATGAACGACGGCATCAAGGATTGCCGCATCGAGGGCAAGATTGCGCTCGATGGTCAAGATATCCTGGGCGATTGCGACATCTGCCGTTTGCGCCAGCGCGTGGGCATGGTGTTCCAACGCCCCAACCCATTTCCCATGAGCATCTACGACAACGTCGCCTACGGTCCTCGCGGTATGGGTGTGCGCGACCGCGTCGTGCTCGATGAGCTGGTCGAGGACTCCCTGCGTCGCGCTGCCCTGTGGGACGAGGTCAAGGACAAGCTCAAAGAGTCGGGCCTGGGTCTTTCGGGTGGACAGCAGCAGCGCCTGTGCATCGCCCGCGCACTTGCCGTGCAGCCCGACATTCTGCTGATGGACGAGCCGACTTCGGCACTCGACCCTGTGTCGACGTTGGTGGTGGAGCAGTTGGCCTGCGAGCTCAAGGAGACCTGCACGCTGGTGGTCGTGACGCACAACATGCAGCAGGCCGCGCGTATTTCCGATTCGGTTGCGTTCTTTTTGCTGGGTGAGCTGGTGGAGCACGCGCCCACCGCGCAACTCTTCAAGAATCCGTCCGATCCGCGCACCGCGGATTATTTGACGGGGCGTTTTGGCTGACGCTGTCTTTTACAGGTGCCTTTAGGGTTAAGATGCGGTCATATCGGCCGCAAAGGGGTTCAACATGATCTATTACGTCGAGGACGATGACAACATCAGGGATTTGACAGTCTACGCGCTGCGCAAGCAGGGAATCGAGGCCGAGGGCTTTTCGTGTGATGGCGAGTTTAAAGCTGCCGTGGCGCGACGGGTGCCCGATGCTGTGCTGCTCGATATCATGCTGCCCGACACCGATGGCTTGGCGATTATGCGTCGCCTGCGTGCCGATCGCCTGACGGCGACGGTGCCCATCATGATGCTTACCGCCAAGGACACCGAACTCGACAAGGTGATGGCGCTCGATGGCGGTGCCGACGATTACCTGACTAAGCCGTTTTCGCTCATGGAGCTTGCGAGCCGCTGCCGCGCACTGCTGCGTCGCGGCGGCATGGTCAAGCAGGCGAGCGATGTGCTCAGCGTGGGCGACATCGTGCTTTCGCCCAGCCATCGCGAGGTGACCGTTGCCGGCGAGCCGCTTAAGCTCACCCTGCGCGAGTTCGACCTGCTCGAGTACCTCATGCGCAAGCCCGGCGTGGTCTTTACCCGCGAGTCGTTGCTGCAGAGCGTGTGGGGCTGGGACTTCGACGGCGGTTCGCGCACCGTTGACGTGCACGTGCAGACGCTTCGCCAAAAACTGGGCGAGCATGCCAGCGCCATCGAGACCGTGCGCGGCGTGGGTTATCGCCTGGCCGAGCCTTCTGCCGGTGATGGTGCCGAAGGCGACGACACCGCGGCCACCGCATCGGAGGAGTAACCCGTGGTCTTCGCCCCCCAGGGAAAACATACGCTGTCGCACCGCGTTTTTGTGACGATCTTTGTCTGCGCCATGGCGGTTATCGTGGCGTTTACGGTGCTGGGTGCGTTCTTTGTGCAAAACACTTTGGCGGATGCCACGAGTGCCAATCTGGCGCGGGAAACCGAGCTCATTGCTGCCGCCCTCGACGAGCAGCAGGAGCCCATTCCGTTCTTGCGAAGCCTCGATCGCGAGGATCTTCGTATCACGCTGATCAATAAGGACGGATCTGTTGCCTACGACAACGAGGCGTCGCCTTCCACACTGCCCAACCATGGCGATCGCCCCGAGGTCATCGAGGCCTTTGAGAGTGGTTCGGGTTCCGCGGAGCGCGCAAGCTCTACACTCGACGAGATTATGCTGTATCGCGCCGTCACCCTTGATAACGGCCAGGTCGTTCGCTTGGCGCAGGCCCAGCCTGGCGTTGCGGCGATTTTGCTGTCGATGCTGGCGCCGATGCTGCTTATCGCAGCAGCGGGTGCAGTACTCTCGTTTTTTATGGCGCGCCGTGAGTCCCGTGCCATCATCGCGCCGTTGCAAGAGGTGGATTTGGATCACCCACGCCGTAGCTATGAGCACGCCTATGCCGAGATGGTCCCCATGCTTGAGCGCATCGAGTCGCAGCGCCAGGAACTCAAGCGCCAAATGGCGGTGCTAGCGGACAACGACCGTATGCGCCGCGAGTTCACGGCGAATATCACCCATGAGCTCAAGACGCCGCTTACGGCGATTTCGGGCTATGCCGAGCTCATCGCAAATGGCATGGTCGAGGGCGAGGACGACCTGCGCAACTTTGGCGGTCGCATCTATCGTGAGGCGGGCCGCTTGGCAGCGCTTGTCAACGACATCCTTACGCTGTCTAACTTGGACGAGGCCGAACGTGCAACTGAAGGCGAGGCAGTGCCCATTGGGTCCACGGAGCCTATTGAGCTCTCGCGTGCGATCTACGCGGTTGAGCAGCGTCTTGAACAGGTTGCCCGTCAGGCGAATGTGACGATAAGTCATGAGACCAAGCCTGTGGTCATCGAAGGCGTGTCGCGCTTGGTCGACGAGCTCATCTATAATCTGGCAAGCAACGCCATCCGCTACAATCGGCCCGGCGGTACGGTTACGCTGCAGTGCGGCACCAACGACGAAGGCCATCCGTTCCTCGCTGTCGCCGACACGGGAATCGGTATCGCGCCTGAAGAACAGGGCAAGGTATTTGAGCGGTTCTATCGCGTGGACAAGAGTAGGTCCAAGGCACGCGGCGGAACCGGCCTGGGGCTTGCCATTGTCAAGCATGCGGCCCTGTATCATCACGCCACGCTTGATCTGTCGAGCGAGTTGGGCGTGGGAACCACCATTACGGTGACGTTTCCCATACAGCAGGACGAGCCATTCGCATAGCGATACAACACAGATATTGATGTAGACGCCGCATTTGACTTTCGGGTGCGGCGTTGTTGTGCAATTTTACGATTGCTTCCGACATTTTTACAGGAGAGCCTGTTTCTTATGTATAGAGTTTGGTCTCGGTAAAAAGATGCGATAACATACGGACAGTTTTGTCAATCCGAACTGGGGAAATGAAAGGCAAGCTGCATGACCCTTCTCGAACTGTTCCAGCTGCTGAAGAAGCACCTCAAGCTGGTCATCACCCTTCCGGTGGTCTGCGCGATCGCCATGGGCATCGTGTCCTTCGTTGCGATGGACAACACCTATACCGCGACGACGAGCATGTACATTCTCGCCAAGACCGACGATAGCGGTCAGATGAGCTACAACGATCTCTCGGCGAGCCAGATGCTTTCCAACGATATCGCCACGCTGCTGGATAGCGATAGCGTTAAGAGCGGCGCCGCCAAAGAACTGGGCCTTACCGATCTGGATGACTACAAGGTGTCTGTTTCCTCCGAGACCACCACGCGTGTCATTACGCTTTCGGTTACCGGCACCGATGCCAAGGAGACGGCTGAGGTCGCAAAGGCCATTGCCAGCTCGGTGAGTACGGTCGCTCAGAACGTCGGCGCTGCCCAGAGCATCAACGTTATCGACGAGGCTAAGACCCCCGAAGCCCCCAGCGGCCCCAAGCGCACGCTGTATATTGCCGTCGCGTTCCTCGCCGGTATCTTTATCGCAGTTGCCTATGTCGTTTTGGCAGACATGCTCAATACCCGCATCCGCGGTGCCGAAGAGGCAGAAGAGCTCCTGGGTATTCCCGTTGTTGGCCGAATTCCGGCTATGAAAGGTGGTAAATAGGCATGGCTAAGGCAAAGAACACCGATAAGCTCGTTGTGCAGAATGCCGCCAAGACCCTTCTGGCCAACATCCGCTTTGCGAGCGTGGATGACCCCATTCGCACCATCACCGTTACCTCCTCGATTCCCAACGAGGGCAAGTCTACGGTTTCCATTAACCTTGCTCAGGCAATCGCCACGAGCGGCAAGAGTGTCCTGCTGGTCGAGGCTGATATGCGTCGCAGGTCCCTTGCCGATATGCTCGGCGTCCGCTCCCGCGGCGGACTCTATGCAGTCCTGTCCGAGCAGGTTTCTATCGACCAGGCGATTGTCGAGACGGGTCAGAAGAACTTCTACTTCCTCGATGCCGAGCCGCACATTCCCAATCCTGCCGACATCATCGTCTCCCATCGCTTTGCCAAGCTGGTAAAGGCACTGTCCGCCAAGTTCCAGTACGTCATCTTCGATGCTCCCCCGGTCGGCACCTTCATCGATGCTGCCGAGATCGCAAGTCTGACCGACGGTGCGCTTTTTGTCGTGCGTGAGGATTTCACCAAGCGCGAGGAGGCGCTCAACGCCATCGGTCAGCTTAAGAAGTCCGAGAAGGTCAAGCTCATCGGTACCGTCATGAATTACTGTGAGACCGAGACCAGCGAGTACTACTATTCTTACTACACCAAGGACGGTAAGAAGGTTAAGAAGGGCTCCGACGATCAGGGCACTTCCAAAAAGGGCATCTTCACCAACCGAGCAAACGTTTAGTTGATTAAGGCTGACCTATGCGTGACATTCATTGCCATATCTTGCCGGGTGTAGACGACGGCGCCGCCGATCTCGAAGAGAGCTTGGCGATGCTCGAGGCTGCCAAGCGGGCCGGTGTAACCAGAATCGTTTGCACTCCTCACTGCCGTGATCCCTATTTTGATTACGACAAGATGTGGGATGCCTTTGAGCTGCTGCGCGATAACGCTGACGGTTTTCCGCTCCAGATGGGCTTCGAGGTCAACCATCGAAAGCTCGTTGAGCTTGGTATCGATGCCGCGGATCACTTGCATTTCGATGGGACCAACGAGTTTCTGCTCGAGCTTTCGACGCATGCCGATGCGTATGCGTTTAGAGAGTACGAGAACACGATTTACGATTTGCAGTGCCGTGGCTACCAGGTGATCATCGCTCATCCTGAGCGCTATCGTGCGGTTCAAAAGGATGTAAGCGTGGCGGAGCGCCTGGTCGATATGGGCTGCAAGCTGCAGGCTTCGGCGGACTTTATTGCCGGCGGTCGCTTTGGTCGCGAGAAAAAGCCGGCACAGCGCCTGTTCGATCAGAACCTGTACAGCTTCATCGCGAGCGATGCCCATAACGTGGGTCATTACGATTGCCTGGCGAAGGCTCGCGCGAAGTTTAGCGTGCGCGGAGCTCATTTTCGCTAAAATCTGTCCCTAACGTTCGCATTGAATGAAAGGGCAGCCATGGATATCCAACTTAAGACGGGATGCTTTGATGACGCGGCGTTGGTGCGCCGCGTCGTTTTTATGGACGAGCAGGGCTACGAGAACGAGTTTGACGCTATCGACGAGGATCCGAACTGCATTCATGTGACGCTCTATGTAGACGGCGAGCTTGCCGGTTGCTCGCGCGTGTTTCCCGAAGAGCTTGAGCGCGCGGCTAACGCAGAGGCTCCGGTGTCGCCGGCGTGCGACTTGGACGAAGGCGTCGCAGCGGGGGAGACCTACATTATGGGGCGCGTCGCCGTGCTGCCGGCTATGCGTCGTCGTGGTTTGGCGAGCAAGATTGTCGAGGCCAGTGATACCGCCGCGCGTGATGCCGGCGCCAAGCTCATTAAGCTGCACGCGCAGGAATACGTGCTGCCGCTCTATGCCAAGGCGGGTTACACGCAGATTGCCCCGGTGGACTATGAGGATGAAGGCCAGCCCCATGCCTGGATGGCCAAACGGGTCGAGGGTGGCAGATAGGGACGTTCCTTTTCTGCCGGCAGTTGGGGACACTCCTTGGCAATTGGCGCATCAGAGCGTTTGGACATACAGTTTTTCGATTCCGTATGTATATATGCGCGCTAATGGGTTATAAAATCTAAGTCTGAACATAGCAGGTCTGCGATGCGGCTCGGGCAACCGGGCCGTTTTTGCGGACGGGGGTAGCGCGAAAGGACTGCACATGCGTCAATTTAAGACCGAGAGCAAAAAACTGCTCGACCTCATGATCAACTCCATCTACACCAATAAGGAAATCTTCCTGCGCGAGCTTATCTCTAACGCGAGCGACGCCGTCGACAAGCTCAACTTTAAGAGCCTGCAGGACCCGAGCGTCAAGCTCGACCAGGGCGACCTGGCTATTCGCGTCTCCTTTGATAAAGACGCCCGCACCATTACCATCTCGGATAACGGCATTGGCATGACCGCCGAGGAGCTCGAGCGCAATCTGGGCACCATCGCCCATTCCGGCTCCGAGGAGTTTAAGACCGAGAACGCCGAGCAGCAGGGTTCGGATGTCGATATCATCGGTCAGTTTGGCGTGGGTTTCTACTCCGCCTTTATGGTCGCCAGCCACGTGAAGGTTGTCAGCCGCGCTTATGGCGAGGATACCGCCCACGTTTGGGAGTCCGACGGTCTTGAGGGCTACACCATCGAGGATGGCGAGCGCGCCGAGCACGGCACCGATGTCATCCTGACGCTGCGCGAGAACGAGAAGCTCGACGCCGACGGCGAGGCCGAGACCTACGATCGCTTCCTGACCGAGTGGGGCCTCAAGAGCCTGATTCAGCAGTACAGCAACTATGTGCGCTACCCGATACAGATGATGGTGTCCAAGAGCCGCCAGAAGCCCAAGCCCGAGGATGCTGGCGATGACTACACGCCCGAGTACGAGGACTACCAGGAGCTCGAGACCGTCAATTCCATGACACCGATCTGGAAGAAACGCAGCTCCGATGTCGAGCAGAAGGACTACGACGAGTTCTACAAGTCCACATTCCACGACTTTGACGATCCCGCGCGCACTATCAGCTTCCACGCCGAGGGCACGCTTGAGTACGATGCGCTGCTGTTTGTGCCGGGTCGCGCCCCGTTCGATCTGTACAGCAAGGACTACGAGAAGGGCCTGGCGCTCTACAGCTCTAACGTGCTGATTATGGAGAAGTGCGATGACCTGCTGCCCGACTACTACAACTTTGTGCGCGGTGTCGTGGACTCTGCCGACGTGACGCTCAACATCTCGCGTGAGACGCTGCAACAGAACCGTCAGCTCAAGGCCATTGCCAAGCGTGTCGAGAAGAAGATCACTGCCGATCTTGAGGACATGCGCGACAACGACCGCGAGGCATACGAGAAGTTCTTTGAGAACTTTGGTCGCGGTCTGAAGTACGGCATCTACTCGAGCTACGGCATGAAGGCCGACGAGCTCGCCGACCTGCTGCTGTTCTGGTCTGCCAAGGAGCAGAAGATGATCACCCTGGCCGAGTATGCCAAGGGCATGCCCGAGGATCAGAAGGCCATCTACTACGCCGCCGGCGACTCGCGTGAGCGCTTGGCCAAGATGCCCGTGGTAAAGGGCGTGCTCGAGCGCGGCTATGACGTGCTGTTGCTGACGCAGGATGTGGATGAGTTCACGTTCCAGGCTATGCGTGAGTACGTGGCCGCCGATATGCCCAAGATCTACGAGGACGACGCCGCCCGCGAGGCTGCCGAAAAGGCCGTTGCCGACGGTGCCGAGCCCGAGGTCGAGGATCGTCACCTGGAGCTCAAGAACGTTGCGACTGGCGATCTTGATCTGGCGACCGAGGACGAGAAGAAGGAGGCCGAGGACGCCACCAAGGAAAACGAGGACCTCTTTAGCGCTATGAAGGAGGCGCTCGGTGACAAGGTCGAGAAAGTTGCCGTCTCCGCGCGCCTGACCGATGCCCCCGCTTGCATCACCACCGAGGGTCCGCTTTCGCTCGAGATGGAGAAGGTGCTCCAGAAGGGGCCCGAGGGCGCGCCCGACGGCATGCCCAAGAGCCAGCGCGTGCTCGAGCTCAACGCCAAGCACCCGGTCTTTGACAAGCTTGTCGCTGCCCAGAAGGCAGGTGACGCCGACAAGATCAAGCAGTACTCCGGCCTGCTCTACGATCAGGCCCTGCTGGTCGAGGGTATCCTCCCCGAGGACCCCGTTGCCTTCGCGGCGGCTGTTTGCGATCTACTTTAGTTACGCGGTTTTACCAAACCGCGTAACCGGCCGACGCTGCAAGCCCGCCAGAGCGGCAATTGGGGGGTTCCGCCGTTCTACCGAACGGCGGACCGGCCGACGCTGCGCGGGCCGCATTTGGACAATCTGACGTTCAACTTCAAGGGCGCGACCAGAAGGTCAGCGCCCTTTCGTTTCACGTCACCTTGTCTCAAATGCGACCCGCTCGCTGGCTTATGCTTAACCTGCGGCGGGGTACTCATTGGGGACAGACTTAAATGAGTAGTCATTGGGAACGTTCTTATATGGGTAGTCGTTGGGGACGTTCTTGTTTGACTAGTCGTTTAAGAACGTTCCCAATGACTATTCGGATTGCTAATTTGTGCGGGCTGTGGTTTTGTGACCTGCTGAAATTAAAGATACTGTACAACTGTACACTAACTCATCTTCGTAGTATATTGCTACCCGCAAAACTCAGCACCATTGTGCCGCGAGGCACTAAAGCGCCTACGTACAATGGTTGTCGATAGTACGATTCGATTCAACGACAGGATGGATGGTCCAAGCGTGAGTCTCGGCAGCAAACTATCCAACGCAAAGGTCTCCTTTGCGATATTCAAGCGCGACATTAAGCGACTGCTTGTGAACCCCGTCGCCTTGGTGGTTACCCTGGGCGTGTGCGTTATCCCCTCGCTGTATGCCTGGTACAACATCGTGGCAAACTGGGATCCGTACGGAAACACCCAAGGTATCAAGATTGCCATCGCCAACAACGATCAGGGCACTCAGAATGACTTGGTGGGCGAGCTCAACGCGGGCGACCAGGTCGTCGATCAGCTCAAGGAAAACGATCAGCTGGGCTGGACCTTCGTCGACTCGGCTGCCGATGCCAAAGAGGGCGTCGAGAGCGGGGAATACTACGCGGCGATCGTAATCCCCAAGAACTTCTCCGACAATCTTGTCTCGATGCTCGATGGCAATTACCATCAGCCGAAGCTCACCTATTACGTCAATGAGAAGAAGAGCGCCATTGCGCCCAAGGTCACCGATACCGGTGCCAACACCATCGAGGAGCAGATCAACTCGGAGTTTGTCTCCACGGTGGGCGAGACTGTTGCCAGTATCGCCAAGGATGCCGGTGTCGATTTAAAGGACAAGGCAACCCAGACTCAGGACTCGCTGACAAGTTCGGTGTCCGAGGCATCCGACACCTTGGGTGAGGTGCGCGATTCGATTGGCGATATGAATGCCGCCATCGATAAGACGAGTGGCGCTATCGCCTCGGCTGATGCGGCGCTTGCCGGCTTGCAAGGTCAGGCACCGTCGCTGACGCAGGCAATCTCCCAGGGCAACGACCTGCTGGGCGAGGCTCGCGCCACGGCGGGCAACTCTATCACCTCGCTCTCCAAGGCACTCTCGGAAGGTAGCCTTGCACTCACCAAGACGTCAGCCTCCGCGAACGCTGCGATTGGCAAGCTAACGGGTACGGTCACATCTACGACCACCCGCATCGACAACTCGCTCGAGTCTCTCCAGGCGACGATCGATCACAATAAGGCCGTTATCGGGCACTTGGAGATTCTCGTTAATGACACGTCGACAGGTTCCGAGGAAATTGACGCGCGCATTGTATCGACCATCGATTCGCTTCGCGAGCAAAACCAGAAGCTGCAGAGCATCAAGGATGGCCTTTCTGCACAGTCGAGCGCCATGGCAAACGACGCTACGGCAATCTCGAACGCGAGCAACGCACTCAACGCGGCAATTCAGACCGGTACGGCTAACCTCGGTCAGGCTCAGACCGATCTGGGTCAGAACGCACTTCCGAAGGCTTCGAGCGCGCTTGACTCCTTTGCCGCCGTTTCGGGCGATTTGACCGGCATTGTGTCGGGTATGACCCCCACGATAGCGAGCGCGCGCGGCACGCTGGCGCAGCTCGACGCCACGCTCAAGCAGGCAAAGACCACGCTGTCCCAAACCGACGCCTCCCTTGCCAAGGTTCAGGACAAGCTCGCGACCGCCGCCAATGACATTGCGGCGCTGCAGACCTCTGAGTCTATGGGCGAGTTAGCCGACCTCATGGACGTCGACGTCAATGACGTGGCAGATTTCATGGCATCTCCGGTTGAGCTGACGTCCAAGTCAATCTATCCGGTCAAGAGCTTTGGCTCGGGCATCGCGCCCTTCTACACCAATCTGGCGCTGTGGGTAGGCGGCTATGTGCTCATCGCTATCTATAAACTCGAGGTCGACCGCGAGGGCATCGGTAGCTTTACGGCGCGTCAGGGCTACTTTGGCCGCTGGCTGCTGCTGGTGATCCTGGGTGCGTTGCAGGCCATCATCGTTACGGTGGGAGATCTGGTCATTGGCGTTCAGTGCGTCAATCCGCTGCTCTTTGTACTGGGCGGCATCGCTATTTCGTTCACCTACGTCAACATCATCTATGCGCTGTCCACCACGTTTAAGCATATCGGTAAAGCCATTGGCGTCATCCTCGTCATTGTGCAGATCCCCGGCTCGTCGGGCATGTATCCCATCGAGATGATGCCCGGCTTCTTCCAATGGCTGCATCCGCTGCTGCCCTTCACCTATGGCATCAACCTGCTGCGCGAGACCGTCGGTGGCATGTATTCGTTCAACTACCTGTTCAACCTGTGCATCCTGGGCGTGTTCCTTGCCATCGCACTCTTTATTGGCTTGCAGCTGCGTCCGCTGCTGCTCAACCTCAACCTGCTCTTTGACAAGCAGCTTTCCACGACGGGCCTCATGATCTGCGAGTCCAACGACCTGCCGCGCCAGCGCTATTCGCTGCGCACGGCCATGCGCGTCATGCTCGATTCGGATTCGTACCGTCGCGAGCTGCTCGATCATGCCGTGGCGTTTGAGCATCGCTACCCGTACTACATCAAGGGCGGTTTTGCCGCCGTGGTAGGCGTGCAGGTTCTGCTCTTTGTGCTTTCGACGGTGCTCGATATCGACAATAACGGCAAGATCATCCTGCTCGTTATCTGGATCATTTCGGTTATCGCCATCTGCGGCTGGCTCATCAACATCGAATACATCCGTGCGAGCCTCAATACCCAGATGCGTATCTCGGCGCTTTCGGACGAGGACCTTCGCCGCGAGATGCGCGAGCACACGGCTGCCATCCCTGCCGCCCGTCGCATGTTTGGTCTCAACGCCAGCGAGCGTGGCGCCAAGGGAGGCGAACAGCCTACGAGCCGTCTGTCGCATATCGGTGCGCATCGTAAGGCTCAAGATGCCGACGGCGCTGACAACGTAAACGGAAACGACGGGGACACCACCTCGCTTGGCAAGCACTCTAAAGGAGGTGAGGCATAAATGAAAAACATCCTGCACCTGTTTAAGCGCGATGTCCAAAACGTGTCTCGCTCCGTGATCGGCATGGTCGTCGTGATGGGCCTGATCATCGTGCCATGTCTCTATGCATGGTTTAACATCGCCGGAAGCTGGGATCCCTACGGCAATACCGGCAACCTTAAGATTGCAGTGGTCAACACCGATGAGGGTTACGAGAGCGATCTGATTCCCGTCGAGGTCAACGTGGGCGAAAACGTAACCGCCACCCTGCGCGGCAACGAGAACTTCGACTGGGTCGTCCTCAACGACCGTGATAAGGCGATTGAGGGCGTTAAGTCGGGCGCGTACTACGCTGCCGTCGTTATCCCTAAAACGTTTAGCGCCGACATGATGACGCTTTTCTCGACCGAGGTGAAGCACGCCGATATCGAGTTCTATGAGAATCAGAAGGCCAACGCCATCGCACAGATCGTGACTGAAAAGGGTTCGAGCGCCGTCCAGAGTCAGGTCAACGAGACCTTTACCAAGACCATCACGACCATCGGCCTTAAGACCGTGTCCAGCCTGCTCGACTATATGAGTACCGACCAGGTGAGCAGCTTTATCGCCAATCTGTCCTCGACGCTGGGCGATTCGGTCGAGGACCTGCAGGACGTTCAGGCGAGTGCGACGTCGCTCGCGGGCATTTTGAGCTCCACGTCCGATTCACTGACATCGGCGGGCGGCATGCTCAAGCAGACGGGCACCGTTGATGAGTCGACGAAGCAGCTGATGGAGCACGCCAAGAGTGGCATCAATGATTCCAAGGAAGCGCTCAAGGCCGCCAACGATGCCGTTGACGCGGCGATTGACGGAAGCGCGGGCTCGTTCGACAACGTGTCCGCCGAGCTTGCGAAGGCATTCGATGCCGCGAATCAGCATGTTGACCTTACGGTGTCTCAGCTCAACGAAGCCGCAGCGGCGCTCAATACGCGTGCTGACGATATCGATGCGATGACCGATCAGCTCCGTAACCTTGCCGACCAGGTAAGTGATGACAAGCTCAAAGACGGTCTCGAGTCCGCTGCGACGTCGCTGGGCAGAATTGCCGTGGAGTACCGCAACAATGCGAAGGACCTGACGGCGACCGCAAAGTCCCTTTCGGACGGCATGGCGGAGGTCAACAACTCGCGTGCCGAGGTCGACCAGGCCATCGCCGATGCCAAGGCGGGTATCTCGGGAGCCAAGTCCGACTACGATTCCACGTTCTCGGTTAAGGCCAAGGAGCTCAAGAAGACCATTTCGGGCGTTCTGGATTCCCTGAACGGTATCTCGGGTGACTTGGATAGCGCCGTGAGCGGTCTGACCGACGCCTCTGGCTCGCTCGCAAAGGGCCTCTCCAAGGCTGCGACGCTGGTCAACAAGGCTTCCGATCAGCTGGGTGAGGCATCGGACAAGATCAGCGCCTTTAAGGACGAGCTCGATGGCGCCCTGATGTCGGACGACCTTGCCACGATCAAGACGATGATCGGCAACGATCCCGAGGGTTTGGCCGTGTCGCTTTCCGGCCCCGTCGCGCTCGACCGCAAGCCGGTCTATCCGATCCGCAATTACGGTTCGGCCATGGCGCCGTTCTATACGATCCTGTCGCTGTGGGTCGGCTCGATCGTGCTGGCGGCCATGATGAAGGTATCGGTTGACGATGAGCTCATCAACGAGCTGATCCCCGTGCGCCTGCACGAGATCTACCTGGGCCGCTACCTGTTCTTTGGAGGTCTGGCCCTGCTGCAGGCGACACTCGTGTGCGCGGGCGACATCCTGTTCTTTGGCATCCAATGCGACAACCCGCTGCAGTTTGTACTTGCCGGCTGGGTCGCGAGTCTCGTGTTCTCCAATATTGTCTACACGCTCACCGTGTCGTTTGGCGATATCGGTAAGGCGCTCGCTGTCGTGCTGTTGGTTATGCAGGTCGGCGGTTCGGGCGGTACGTTCCCCATCGAGATGACCGGCCCTGTGTTCCAGGCGATCTACCCGTTCCTGCCGTTTACTCACGGCATCAACGCCATGCATGCCGCCATGGCCGGTGCCTACCATATGGAGTACTGGATTGAGCTAGGCATTCTGGCGAGCTATCTGATTCCGTCGCTGGCCCTGGGCGTCGTCTTCCGCCGCCCGGTCATCAAAGCCAACGACTGGATTATCGAAAAGCTTGAAAGCACGAAGCTTATTTAGTGCAACAGCGTGACATTGACAAAACATCGAGGTTCACTTTGCTGACGCTTTAGTGGGCTGGATTGCGGTGCAACGCTGGTTATTGCTACAGTAGCGGGGCGTGCCGGGGGTCCGGTGCGTCCCGTTTTTATTTGACCATGAGGCGGCACGCAGCTATACGCGTGCGGACACCACGCCCAGATTGAGTGCGAGGATGTTCCATGGCCCAATACGCTGCCAACGAAATCGAAAACTTGCCCGATAGCCCTGTAGCCCGTGAGGATTTGGGCGCGGGCGGTATTCCCCGGGGCGCCGGCGCACGCTCTCCGCTGTTCTGGAAGGTTCTGCTCCTTTCGGTGGCGGTCATCTGGGGCTACTCCTTTACCACTATGAAGGACGCACTCGGCACCATTCCGGTGTTCGCGCTGCTCTATGTACGCTTTCTGCCCGCAGCGTTGGTCATGTTTGCCGTCTTCCACAAGCGCATCATCGCGCACCTCAACGCTCGCAACCTGATCGTTGGCCTGAGTATGGGCGTGCTCATGTGGGCGGCCTATGCGTTGCAGACGGTCGGTCTGGCACATACTACGGCGGGCAAGAATGCTTTTTTGACGGGCACGTATTGCATCCTCGTGCCGTTCGCGAGCTATTTCCTGAGCGGCGAAAAGCTCACGCGCTACAACTTGGGTGCCGCGCTGCTGTGCCTAGCGGGCATTGGCCTCGTCGCACTCGATAGCGTTGAATTCAACATTGGTGACGTCATTACGCTGGCGGGTGCGGCCTTTTTCGCCATCCAGATGGCGGTGACTGCCAAGTACGGTCGCAAAATGGACATCAACGTCATCACGTTTTGGATGTTTGTGGGCAACGGCGTGCTGAGCCTGGCAACGTCGCTGCTATTCGAGACCCAAGCGCCTCTGTCCGTGTGGACGCCGAGCTTTATCAGTGCGATGGCGTTTCTCTCGGTGGGCTGCACATGCGCGGCTCTGCTCATCCAAAACGTCGGCCTGGCGCATGTCCCGGCCTCGACGGGCTCGCTGCTCCTTTCGATGGAGTCGCCTTCGGGTGTGCTGTTCTCGGTGCTGCTGATGGGGGAGGCGCTCACCTCGCGCCTGCTCGCCGGCTTCGCGCTCATCTTCCTGTCGATTATCTTGAGCGAGACTCACTTCGATTTTTTGCGTCGAAAGCCGCGCCCGCAATTGTAAACAACTTGTTGCGCCGCCCTCCCGGGGCGGCATTTTTTATGCCTTGCCCTTAAAGTAGTACCTTGCACTTTACGCTATCAAAGTGCTTGCTGCAAAAACGATACTGGAGGGCATCTATGGCACCAGCTTTGTCCGATCTTCAACCGCAATCAGCGCCCAAGGCCACCGCAGCGGCGCAGACCGCTATCGGTGACGGTCTTGTTGCAGAAGCTCAGGCTTTTGCAGACGAGCTCGCTGCGTGGCGACACGATCTACACCAGATGCCCGAGCTGGGTAATAGCCTCCCGCAGACCTCTGCGTATATTCAAGCGCGCCTGACCGAGATGGACATCCCATTTGCCACGCTCGTCGATGGTTCCTGTGTTGTGGGCCTTGTCGGCGCCGGTGCCGCCGCGGCCCAGGGCAATGGCGTCTGCACGGACGAACAGGCCGGTACGGTCGTTATGCTGCGTGGCGACATGGATGCCCTGCCCGTTACCGAGGAATCCGGCGAGCCCTTTGCATCCACCAACGGCTGCATGCACGCATGCGGACACGATATGCACGCGACGGCGCTGCTTGGTGCGGCTCGTATGCTCAAAGCACGCGAGGCAGAGCTTGTTGATGCCAACGCCACGGTTAAGTTGCTGTTCCAGCCGGGCGAGGAAACCTTTGAGGGCGCCCGCGCTGCCATTGCCGATGGCCTTCTGCAGAACCCGCGTCCCCAGGCGGCTTTCGCCATGCACGTTAACAGCCAATCGCCGCTCGGCCTGGTGCTCTATGGGAGCCCGGCGCTTTCGGGCGTGTACGGTTTCCGCATTACACTGCAGGGCAAGGGCGGCCATGGCTCGAGCCCCGAGATCTCCATCGACCCCATCACGGCCGGCGTCCATGTGCACCTGGCACTCCAGGAGCTCATCTCCCGCGAAGTGCCGGCGGCCAAGGAGGTCGCACTCACCGTGGGTAAGTTTGCCGGCGGACAGGCGGCAAACGTCATTCCCGACACCTGCGTGCTCGAAGGAACACTGCGCGGCTTTGATGTCGAGCTCATGGCGCATCTTAAGACCCGCATCGCCGAGGTTGTCAATGGCGTAGCGGCAACGTATCGCACGCCGGCGGCCATCGAGACGCTCTCGGATGTTCCGCCGCTCGTACTCGATGACGATATGACCCAGGCATCGCTGGGCTATGTGGGTGCGACATTGCCCAAGGCGGCTTTCCTGCCGTTGTTCCACGCCATGGCGAGCGAGGACTTTGCGCTTATCTCGAGCGAGATCCCGAGCGCGTACTTTACCGTGGGCGCCGCTGTAACCGATACGGATGAGCATTTTGCCCAGCACCATCCCAAGGCGCGCTTTAACGATGCCGAGCTTCCCCTTGGCGCCGCGGCTTATGCTGCCGTCGCTTTGGGCTACATCGCCGACCACCGGTAGCGCCCAATCTTGCTGCTCGTTTGTTTAAAAAAGGAACAGTATGTCCCAGCAACGTAAGTTCTTCCCCGGCTGGCTCGTGGTGGCCTCCGGCTTTGTGATCATGGCCACGTGCTACACCATTTTCGTTAACTGCATGAGCCTGTTCCAGCCGCTGGTCGTCAGCGACCTGGGCATTTCCCTTGCGCAGTACAACATCTCCAATGCCATCTCCACCGTGGTGAGCGTTGTGGGTTCGCTTGTGATCGGCCACGTCGCCGATAAGGTGAGCGGCCGCGTTCTGGGCTCCCTCACCGTTATCGCCACCTCTGCCGTGCTTGTCGGCATGAGCTTTATCGGTGAGTTGTGGCAGGTCTACGTGCTCTTTTCTGTTCGCTCCGTTCTGTCCGTGGCTGCCCGGGAAGCCGAATGGATGCTCGTACCATCATTCGGTTTCCAAGGCAGCCGCGGGCCTACGAAATGATCCCTTTTCCTCCGTCCCCAACAGATCATGTGACCCGAAGGGGTCGGAGGAAAGCGGACCGGCTGTCGCGGCGGCGCGTCTGGCCGAACGAGTCCCCATACCCTCGTTCGGCCAGACGCGCCGCCGCTGTTTGTGTTTGTGCCGTATAATGACCGTTACCTATGACGCGATACAAAAGAAAGGTGTTTGCCCATGCAGGCACAGAAGGCGGAGGGAACCCGCGACCTTATCGGCGCCGAGATGCGCTCCTGGCAAAAGATGCAGCAGATTGCGGCCGGCGTGTTCGAGCCGTTTGGTTTTAAACCCATCGAGACGCCCGCGATCGAGCAGGTGGACGTGTTTGTCCACGGTATCGGCCAGTCGACCGACGTCGTGCGCAAGGAAATGTTCCGCGTGTTTAGCGGCGCCAACCTGGAGCGCGTCTTTACCGAGGGCACCGATACCAAGCTTAAGCCCAAGCAGCGCCTGGCCCTTCGTCCCGAGGGCACGGCCGGTGTGGTGCGCGCCGTCGTGGAGAACAACCTAGTGCCCCAGGGCTCCACGCCGTTTAAGGCCTATTACGCCGAGGCCATGTTCCGTGGCGAGCGTCCCCAGAAGGGTCGCCTGCGCCAGTTCCACCAGGTGGGTATCGAGTGGCTCGGCGCTCCCGATCCGGCTGCCGACGCCGAGTGCATCATCATGCTCATGGAGTTCTACAAACGCCTGGGCTTCGATCTGTCCAAGCTCCGTTTGCTTATTAACTCGATGGGCGATGCGCAGTGCCGTCCGGCATACCGCGAGCAGGTCAAGCAGTTTATCCTCGATCACGCCGACGAGATGTGCGATGAGTGCCGCGAGCGCGCCGAGCTCAACCCGCTGCGCGCCTTCGACTGCAAGAACGACCATTGCCGTGAGATCATGGCCGACGCCCCGCTGATGGGCGACAACCTGTGCGACGAGTGCCGCGAGCACTACGAGCAGGTCAAGCGCTATCTGGATGCTGCCGGTATCGAGTATGTAGAGGATCCCACCCTGGTGCGTGGTCTGGACTACTACACCCGCACCGTCTTTGAGGTCGAGGCCCCTGGCGCCGGCGTCGGCTCCATCGGCGGCGGCGGTCGCTACGATGGCCTGGTCGAGCTCGAAGGTGGCAAGCCCACGGCGGGCGTCGGCTTTGCTGTCGGTTTTGAGCGCGCCCTGCTGGCCCTGCAGGCCTTTGGCAGCGATTTGGGTGCCGATGAGGCCCCGTGCGTCTATGTCGCCAACGCCGGCAAGGAGCTGCGTCAGAACGTCTTTGCCATTACGCAGGAGCTTCGCACCGCAGGTATCGTGACCGAGGCCGACTATCAGGGTCGTTCGCTCAAGGCCCAGTTTAAGCAAGCCGATAAGGTAGGCGCCAAGCTCATCTTGGTCCTGGGTGGCGACGAGCTTGCCGCCGGCAAGGTCAAAGTGCGCGACATGCAGAGCCATGACGAGGTGCTCGCCGATCTGGACAACGTCGTCGAGGCGGTTCGCGAGCGCCTGTAGCGCATCTTTTTGAGCTTCGGGCCTGCTAACGTGCCCTGCTCATGGAGAGCGATTGTTACGGGGGTGTTTCGCTTTTATGCGGAATGCCCCCGTTTACGTATGCCGCCCACCGAGAAATACGACCATTTAGGGCAAAAACCTTTGCAATGCAGAAAATACTTTTGTGTGGTAAAGCGCAATCAGTGTCGAAAGTATTTCTCAAGCGCCTATAATGAATACCGCATGTTACGTGCATAGAAGGAGGAATGGGAGGAAACGTGGCTGAGAACCTAAGCAACCAGTCTGTACCCGAAGCCGCGGCGCGCGTCGCTGCCGTGGTCAACCGCCTCGTTAACCGAATCGGCTCGAATGCCGAGTCCAGGGAGCGTCTCGCCGAGATCGAGATCCCCGAGGAGCTGCGCGACAATCTGGCGCTGTTCTTGCGCCTGGAGCGCCGTGTGCTTAGCGAGTATGATCCCGAGATCGCGGACCTGTTCGACAAGATTTTGACAGCCGAGATTGTGGTCAATGCCGGCAACCCCGGTACCTGCGCTGCCGACGAAGCCGTCGACGAGCAGGGCGTGCCCACCGCCGACGAGCCCACTGCCGTGGCATTTCGTGAGGTCGTCGATTTGATCGACAGCCTGCCGCTCGATAAGCAGCAGGTCATTGTCCGCGCCTTTACGAGCTTTTTCCATCTGGCAAACCTGTCGGAGGAGAACTACCGTGTGGCGCAGCTGCGCGAGCGCGAGGCCGGTGCGTCGACCGATACCGAGGTCGATCCTGCCAACGAGCTTACCGTTGCCTATCACCAGCTGGTGAATGAGCTGGGTGTCGAGGGTGCCAACGAGCTGCTCGACAAGCTCGAGTTCCACCCTGTCTTTACCGCACATCCCACCGAGGCCCGTCGCAAGGCCGTCGAGGGCAAGATCCGCCGTATCTCCAACCTGCTGGAGGAGCGTCCGCGTCTGGGCGGCTCCGACCTGGTGGAGAACGAGCGCCATATGCTGCAGGAGATCGACGCCCTGGTGCGTACGAGCCCCATCGCGCTCAAGAAGCCCACGCCGGTCGAGGAAGCCGATACCATCATCGACATCTTCGATAACACGCTGTTCGACGTTATCCCCGTTATCTATCGTCGTTTTGACGATTGGGTGCTGGGCGACAAGGCCGGTACTGTGCCGCCGCTGTGCCCGGCGTTCTTCCATCCCGGCAGCTGGATCGGTTCCGACCGCGACGGTAACCCCAACGTCACCGCCAAGGTGAGCCGTGAGGTCGCCGCCAAGTACTTTACGCACATGGTGCTCAAGCTCGAGGACAAGTGCCGCCACATCGGCCGCAACCTCACGCTCGAGGCCACCTACAGCAAGCCGTCGGCCGAGCTCATTAACCTGTGGAACCATCAGGTCGAGATGAGCCCTCGGTACACGGCCCGCGCCGAGCTGATCTCCGAGCACGAGCCGCATCGCGCCGTCATGCTCGTCATGGCCGACCGTCTGAACGCCACCGTGCGCCGTATCACCGACACCATGTACCACAGCGCCGACGAGTTCCTGGATGACCTGCGCGTCGTCCAGCGTTCGCTGGCCGCCTGCGGTGCCGTCCGTGCCGCCTACGGCCCGGTCCAGACCATCATCTGGCAAGTCGAGTCCTTCGGCTTCCATATGGTCGAGATGGAGTTCCGTCAGCACTCCGTGGTGCATGCCCGCGCCCTCAAGGATATCCACGAGAACGGTATCCATGGCGACCTGCAGCCCATGACGCGCGAAGTCATCGATACCTTCCGTGCTATCGGCTCCATCCAAAAGCGCTACGGCAAGAAGATGGCGCACCGCTACATCATCTCGTTTACCAAGAGCGCCCAGCATGTGGCTGACGTCTTCGAGCTGGCCCACCTGTCCTTCGCACACGAGGAAGATGTCCCCGAGCTCGACGTGATCCCGCTGTTCGAGCAGCTCGAGGACCTCGAGGGCTGCGTCGACGTGCTCGACCAGATGCTCACGCTGCCCGTGGTGCAAAAGCGCCTTGCCCAGACCAACCGCCGCATGGAGGTTATGCTGGGCTACTCCGACTCCTCCAAGGATGCCGGTCCTACCACGGCCATGCTCGCGCTGCACTCCGCGCAGGAGCGCATCGCCAAGTGGGCAGAGAAGAACGATATCGACCTGGTGCTCATGCACGGTCGCGGCGGTGCCGTGGGCCGTGGCGGCGGCCCGGCCAACAAGGCCGTGCTGGCTCAGCCCAAGGGTTCTGTCAACTGCTTCTTTAAGCTCACCGAGCAGGGCGAGGTCATCTTTGCCCGTTACGGCAACCGCACACTGGCTCAGCGCCATGTTGAGTCCGTTGCCGCCGCAACGCTTTTGCAGTCGGCCCCGAGTGTCGAGAAGACCAACACCGAGACCACGCAGAAGTTCTGGGATATGGCCGAGAAGCTTAACGCTGCAAGCCACGAGCGCTATCTGGACCTGCTGAACACCGAGGACTTTACACCATGGTTCTCGACCGTGACGCCGCTGACCGAGGTCGGCCTGCTGCCAATCGGCTCGCGCCCGGCCAAGCGCGGTCTGGGTGCCAAGTCGCTCGACGACCTGCGTACCATTCCGTGGATCTTCAGCTGGAGCCAGGCGCGCATTAACCTGGCCGCTTGGTACGGCCTGGGCACCGCCTGCGAGCAGTTTGGCGATTTGGACCAGCTTAAGGCTGCCTACCAGGAGTGGCCGTTCTTCCGCACCTTTATCGACAACATCGAGATGTCGATTGCTAAGACCGATCAGCGCATTGCCAAGATGTATCTGCACCTGGGCGATCGCCAGGATCTGTCCGAGAAGGTCTTCACCGAGATGCAGCTCACCCGTAAGTGGGTCCTTGCCATCGTCGGTGACGAGTGGCCGCTGCAGCGTCGTCGCGTGCTCGGCTGCGCCGTTCGCGTGCGTAACCCCTACGTCGACGCCCTGTCTATCGCCCAGGTCCGCGCCCTTCGCGAGGTGCGTATGAACCAGGACGAGATGGCCGAGGAGAAGAAGGCCGAGTACATGAGCCTGATTCTTTCGACTGTGACCGGCGTCTCGGCAGGACTGCAAAACACGGGGTAATCGATAGCCCTGTGGCTCTCACCGGGACCCGATGGGTTTCCCTCTGAATGCGTCCTCGCACTTGAAGCCCCCTTATCCTGCTCCTTCGGAGCTGCGGATAAGGGGGCTTCGTGCTGCGGAGTGCATTCAGAGGGAAACCCATCGGGTCCCTTCGTCCTCGGTCTTTTGGAATTAAAGCTGAGGAGAAGAATGGTGCGCTTCGCGCGTTTTGGATGGGGTTTGTCCCGGCGGCGCGTTTGGCGCTTCGCGCTTCGCGTCTTATCGATCGGAATTGAGATGCATGTGGCGCTTCTCGCCTTACGACTGTAGCGGCCGCGGTCCCGTTTGGGATCGCGGCCGTTTTGTTGTGGGTCAAATATGAACGTTGTGTTAATGAATCGGTGGACGGTGGTGTTTTTCGGTGAGCGGCGTATCCTTCCAACGGTTTATCTAGTGTGTCAGTTGAAAGGAAGAGGGCGCTCGTCATTGTTTGAATGTGAACTGCCGTTTGACCACAAGACGTTGCATCTGGAACTCGAGGATAAGAACTTCGCGGGTGTGATGGAAGGTCACCAAAACGAGTTTAAGACTACGAAATCGCAGGAAGAGCTGGTAGAGGAGTCGCTTGCCAACCCTTATGGCTCGCCTTCGCTCGAGGAGCTTTGTGCTGGCAAGAAGGATATTGTCATCATTAGCTCCGATCATACGCGTCCCGTCCCCTCGCGTGTGACGATGCCTATTCTGCTGCATCACATCCATTCCGCTGCGCCCGAGGCTCGCGTGCGCATTCTGGTTGCTACGGGTATGCATCGTCCGTCGACGCACGAGGAGCTCGTCAACAAGTACGGCGAGGAGATCGTTGCCAACGAGGAAATCGTTATGCACGTCGCGACTGACGACAGCATGATGAAAAAGATCGGCACCCTGCCTTCTGGTGGCGAGTGCATCATCAACAAGATTGCCGCCGATTGCGATCTGCTGCTTGCCGAGGGCTTTATTGAGCCGCACTTCTTTGCCGGTTTCTCTGGTAGCCGCAAGTCCGTCCTGCCTGGCATCGCCAGCTACAAGACCATCATGTACAACCACAACGGTCAGTTTGTGAATGATTCCCACTCGCGTGCCGGCAACCTGTGCCACAACCACGTGAGCGAGGACATGTTTGCCGCTGCCGAGATGGCTCACCTTGCCTTTGTGCTTAACGTGGTGCTCAACGGCAAGCACGAGGTCATCGGCTCCTTTGCCGGCGATATCCACAAGGCGCACGAGGCTGGCTGCGAGTTCGTGAAGAGCCTTGCCGGCGTTGAGCCCGTTGAGTGCGAGATTGCCATCACCACCAACGGTGGCTACCCGCTCGACCAGAACATCTACCAGGCCGTGAAGGGCATGTGCTCTGCCGAGGCTACGCTTCCCGAGGGCGGTGTGATCATCGACGTCGCCGGCTGTGCCGACGGTCACGGTGGCGAGGGCTTCTATCACAACATCGCCGACAACGATCCGGCGGAGTTTGAGCGCGCTTGCATCGATCGTCCTAAGGACGAGACCCTGCCCGACCAGTGGACGAGCCAGATCTTTGCCCGCATCCTGGCGCATCACCCTGTGATCATGGTCACCGACCTGTGCGATCACCAGATGATCAAGGATATGCACATGACGCCGGTCAACACCCTCGATGAGGCGCTCAAGCTCGCCTTTGAGATGAAGGGTGCCGATGCCAAGGTGGCCGTCATTCCCGATGGCCTGGGCGTTGTTGTCGCTCAGCACTAGTGCGCGGCTCAAACGAATCGTTTATAACCGACAAGAAAGATAAGGTTTTATGCTTACCAAACTCCTCTGCGAATTCGGCGCAACGGCCCTCATGATCATCTTTGGCGTGGGCGTGCACTGCGATACCGTGCTCAAGGGCACCAAGTATCAGGGTTCCGGCCACATGTTTGCCATCACCACTTGGTCTTTTGGCATCTCGGTCTGCCTGTTTGTCTTTGGCGGCGCCGTGTGCATGAACCCCGCCATGGTGCTTGCCCAGTGCATCGTAGGCCTGGTGCCGTGGAGCAGCTGCATCCCCTTCATGATTGCCGATATGCTCGGCGGCTTTGTGGGCGCCGTAATCGCTTGGCTTATGTATGCCGATGAGTTCAAGGCTTCCGAGGGCGTCGTCGACCCTATTGCCCAGCGCAACATCTTCTCGACCAACCCCACCACCGAGGGTACGAACTATGCTCGCAACTTCTTCTGCGAGGCCATCTGCACCTTTGTGTTCATCAGCGCCATCCTTGCTGCCGCTAGCCGCGCCGGCGAGAACGTTCTGATGCTCGCCATCTGCGTCGGTCTGATCGTTTGGGCCGTTGGCATGGGCATGGGCGGCATCACCGGCTTCGCCATGAACCAGGCTCGTGACCTTGGTCCTCGCATGGCCTATCAGGTGCTGCCGATCAAGAACAAGGCCGACAACAACTGGAAGTATGGTCTGCTTGTTCCTGGCATCGCTCCGTTTGTCGGTGCTATCGTGGCTGCGCTGTTTGTGCATGGTTTCTTGGGCATGTTCTAGTCTGAGGCTACATAGGTTGTCCGCTGCCCGCATGGGGTAACTTCCCGGCGCGTCCTCGGACATGCAAGAAGCCCTCGCTGCGCACTTCGTGCGGCGAGGGCTTCTTGCGTCCTGCGGAATGCGCCGGGAAGTTACCCCATGCGGGCAGCTGCGGGATCCTAGTTGTGTTCGAACAAGCAACCCAACATATTATATCTGAATTTGGATGTGAGGGGCTTGTTGCTGGTAGGGGCGTTGAAGCGCGGGTGACACTTTGGGATGCGTGGCGGCTTGGGTTGGGGCGATGCTTTGGGATGGGCTTCTTACTTAGGTGAAGAGGGGCTTTATGGCTGAGAGGTAGTCTTTGGCTACGTCGGCTTTGTTTGCTTCGAAGTTGTGCCAGGCCCACCATTGGACCATTCCTACGAAGCTTGAGGCTATGTGGTGTAGTAGGAAGCTTCGGTCCATAGTGGCGGCGGGGCCGTTTGGGTCGGTAGGGACGGTTTCGGCTGCTCGTGACATGATGGTCTTGCGTAAGCAGTCGGCGAAGACGCGTGAGCCGGCGCCGGCTACGAGGGCGCGTACGCCCTGACGGCGCTCCCAGAGGTTGTTGAGGATATGTTCGACCTGCACGAGTGGGTCGTCAAGCGGCGTGCCATCGTCGTCGAGGGCGTGGGCGCAGATGTCGCTCACGAGTTCGGACAGTAGGTCATCTTTGCTCTTGAAGAGGCCGTAGAATGTCGCGCGGCCTACGTGAGCGCGCGCGATGATGTCGCCGACGGTGATCTTGCCGTAGTCCTCCTCGCGCAAAAGCTCGGAGAACGCCGCGACGATCGCGGCGCGGCTTTTGGCCTTGCGGGCATCCATGGCTATGCGTCCGCGTCAACGAGCAGGCAGCGAAGCGTGCCGGAGCAGCCCTCGTAGGGGCGCTTACCGGCGCCGTAGCCGACGGCCTCGATGCGGTAGCGGGCCGGCAGGTGCTCGGACGTGCGCAGTGCGGCGACGATGGCGGCACCCGTGGGCGTCACGAGCTCGCCGGCGACCGGTGCGGGCGTGAGGGCGATATTGCCCGCCTGGCACAGGTTGACGACAGCGGGGACGGGAATGGGCATGAGACCGTGGGCACAGCGGATGGTACCGTGACCCTCGGAGAGCGACTCGACCACGATATCCTCAATACCCAGATCATCGAGGCAGATGGCGACAGAGCAGACGTCGACGATGGAGTCGACGGCGCCCACCTCGTGGAACATGACGGTCTCGGGCGTTTTGCCGTGAGCCTTGGCCTCGGCAGCGGCGAGCGCGGTAAAGATGGCGAGGGCGCGACGCTTGGCGCCATCGCTTAACTGCGAGCCATCGATGATGGCGGTGACGTCAGCCAAAGAACGGTGGTGATGGTGGTGGGCGTGATGGTGGCCCTCGTGGTCGTGATCATGCTCGTGGCAGTGCTCGCGTTCGTGTTCGCCATGATCATGATGGTGGTGCTCATGCTCGTGCGTGTGCTCGGCAGCTGCTTCGTTGCCGTAGAGCCAGGCCATATCGTGATCATGGTTCTCGAGCTCCTCTGCAAGCTGGACGTCAAAGTCGCAGGCGTCGATGCCATGCTTGTTTACGCGTGTAACGGCAATCTCAAAGCCGTCGACTGGTAGCGTGGCGAGCTGCTCGCGCAGATGCTCCTCGCTGGCGCCCAGATCGAGTAGAGCCGCGACGGTCATGTCGCCGCTGATGCCCGAGGTGCCGTCGATGATAAGCGTGTGCTGATGGTTGGACATGAAATGCTCCTTAGCGGGCGCGGGATGTGCCGGCGCTCAGATGATTGATAAGACTTGCCTGGTAGGCGGCGCCGAAGCCGTTGTCGATGTTGACGACCGAAACGCCGCTGGCGCAGGAGTTGAGCATGGCGAGCAGTGCGGCCACGCCGCCAAAACTCGCGCCATAGCCCACACTGGTGGGTACGGCGATGACCGGACAGCTCACAAGGCCTCCGATGACGCTCGCCAGGGCGCCTTCCATGCCGGCGATGGCGATGACCACCTGCGCCTGGGCAAGTTCCTCGGCATGCGCGAGCAGGCGGTGCAGGCCGGCGACACCCACGTCGTAAAGGCGATCGACCTCGTTGCCGTAGAACTCGGCCGTCAGTGCCGCCTCTTCGGCGACGGGCAGGTCGCTCGTGCCGGCGCAGGCGATGACGATGCGTCCGTTGCCGGTAGGGGAGGGCTTGCCACCTACCAGGGCGAGCTGGGCGTCCGGGACATATCCCAGGTCGATGTCGTTGCCGAGGAGCTCAGCGGTGCGCGCGGCTTTTTCGGCATCCAAGCGTGTGACCAGGATGCGCTCCTGGCCGGCATCGCGCAGTGCTTCGATAATGGCGGCAATCTGATCGGCGGTTTTACCGGTCCCGTAGACAACCTCGCCGGCTCCCTGGCGCACTCCGCGCGAAAGATCGAGCTGCGCAAAGCCCAAATCGGCGGTCGGAGCCGTCTGGATGCGCGTAAGGGCGACTGCCGGGGTGACTGATCCGCCGGCAACATCGCTCAGCAGCTGCTCTAGATCTCGCTTATCCATATATGTTCCCTTCGACGGCGCAAAGTCTAGCACTCAAAGGGTATGTTTCCGAACACTAAGACAAAATTGTTCGGAAACTATAGGACAGACTGATTCAATTGTTAGACGGATCGGCTAGTCGCGTAGGATGATGTCCATGGCGAGCATCAGGTTGCGCTCGTCGATGGCAAACGGGGCTGCCTCGCGTGTCTTGGGCTTGGCACAAAACGCGATGCCCGTGCCCGCGGCCCGGATCATGGGGATGTCGTTTGCCCCGTCGCCAATAGCGACCGTGTGGGCCATGTCGACGCCGCACTCAACTGCCCAGTCCAGCAGCTGGATGAGCTTGGACTCCTTGGTCACGATGTCTGCCGCCAGCTTACCCGTGAGCTTGCCGTCTACGACCTCCAGGCGGTTGGCCAGGCAAAAATCGATGCCCGCGGCGGCTACGATCTTGTCAGCGATCTCGTGGAAGCCGCCGCTTACCACGCCGACCTTCCAGCCCTTGCTGTGTGCCGAGCGCACAAGCTCTAACGCGCCGGGGGTAAATGTCACGCGCTCAAAGGTGCGCTCGAACACGCTCTCGTCAAGGCCGGCGAGCAGCTCCACGCGTTCCACGAGCGCTTGCTTAAAGTCCAGCTCGCCGCGCATGGCGCGTTCGGTGATCTGTGCCACCTGTTCGCCTACGCCGGCCTCTTCGCCCAACAGGTCGATGACCTCCTGGTTGATGAGCGTGGAGTCGATATCCATAACGATGAGGCGTGCAGTCATGACGGGCCTTTCCGAGTGCAGTTGTATTGGGGCATATTGTCGCACGTGACGAGCGCGGGCGGGTGCCGCGGCGCGTCAATTGTTTCGTCTCCGTCAAGTCTTTGGGCAGGAGCTACTTTTCCGCGGCACATCGACACAGGTGCGATAAGATAGAACGCCATGTCTGGCTGCGCGGTTTACGCAGGCTGGGCAAATCTGTACGACGCCGCCCGGAACGACACGGGGCGGCACAGATCCATAAAGGAGGATCACTGGTATGAGCCAGACCCGTCCCATCGACGAGCATTCCATGCACACCCGTACCTGCGGCGAGCTTCGCCGCGAGAACGTGGGCGAAGAGGTCACCCTCACCGGTTGGGTGAGCCGTCGCCGCGACCACGGCGGCCTTATCTTCTGCGACCTTCGCGACCGCGAGGGCATCACGCAGCTCACCTTCGACCCCGAGCACTCCGACGGCGATGCCTTTAAGATCGCCGAGACCATGCGTCCCGAGTGGCCCATCAAGATCCATGGCGTCGTGCGCGCTCGTGGCGAGGAGACTACCAACACCAAGCTCGCGACCGGCGAGGTCGAGGTCCTGACCGACCACGCCGAGGTGCTCAACACTTCCGTCACCCCGCCGTTCCAGATCGAGGACGGCATCGAGACGAGCGAGGACACCCGTCTGCGCTATCGCTATCTGGACCTCCGTCGTCCCGAGATGATGGCCAACCTCAAGCTGCGCTCCGACTTTACCTTTGCCATTCGCGAGGCGCTGCACAACCGTGAGTTCATGGAGGTTGAGACGCCCTCCCTGTTCAAGTCTACTCCCGAGGGCGCCCGCGACTTCATCGTCCCCAGCCGCATCCAGCCGGGCAACTTCTACGCCCTGCCGCAGTCCCCACAGCTTCTGAAGCAGCTGCTCATGGTCGGTGGCGTCGAGCGCTACTACCAGGTTGCCAAGTGCTTCCGCGACGAGGACCTGCGTGCCGACCGTCAGCCCGAGTTCACCCAGGTCGATATCGAGATGTCCTTCGTGGACCAGAACGATGTCATGAGCGCGCTCGAAGAGGTCCTGTCCGATGCCTTCGGTCGCATGGGTGTCGAGATGCCCACGCCGCTGCGTCGTATGGACTACTGGGAGGCCATGGATACCTATGGCTCCGACAAGCCCGATACCCGCTATGGCATGCACCTGGTCGACCTGACCGACATCTTTGCCAACTCCAAGTTCAAGGTCTTTGCGACTGCCGCAAACGAGGAGGGTTCTGTCGTCAAGGCCATCAACGCCAAGGGCGCCGGTGCCTGGGCACGTGCCAAGATCGATAAGCTTGCCGGTGTGGCCTCCACGTTTGGCGCCAAGGGTCTGGCCTGGATCGCTTTCCGCGAGGACGGCTCCATCAACAGCCCCATCGTCAAGTTTTTCTCGGACGAGGAGATGGCTGCTCTGCGCGAGCGCATGGACGTCGAGCCCGGCGACCTTGTGATGTTCGCCGCCGGCCCGCGCCTGCTCTCCGACGAGATTCTGGGCGGCATGCGTTCGCGCATGGCCAATGCGCTCGAGATCAAGCGCGAGGGTCACGACTTCCTGTGGGTCGTCAACTTCCCGCTGTTCCATTGGGACGAGGATCGCAAGGCCTATGCTGCCGAGCACCAGCCCTTTACCCTGCCGACCGAGACCGACATCGCCAAGATTGAGGCCGATCCCCTGGCAGCCGGTTCCTGCACCTACGACTTTGTCATGGACGGCTTTGAGGCCGGCGGCGGCGGCATGCGTATCCACAACGCCGAGATGCAGATGTCCATGCTCAAGCTCCTGGGCTTTACCGAGGAGCGCGCCGAGTCTCAGTTTGGCTTCCTCATGGAGGCGCTCAAGTTTGGTGCGCCCCCGATGGGCGGTTTCGCTCTGGGCCTGGACCGCGTGTGCATGCTGCTCACCGGCTCCGACTCCATCCGCGACGTCATGGCGTTCCCCAAGACGGCCAGTGGCTCCGACCTCATGTCGGGCGCCCCGAGTGCCGTTTCCGGCGCCCAGCTCAAGGATGTCAGCCTGCGCCTGATGTAGGCGAGCGGCTGCATAGTGCCTGTAACGAGGGAAGGACGTGTGCCTTCCCTCGTTTTTTTGTGGAACGGGGGTGCGCCGGTAACGTACAATAACTACCACGTGGCTGGGTTTTGCCGGCCGAATGTGCGATGTCGTGGGAGGGGACATGGTCGAGTTTACAAAGACGATTAAAGATCCGTTGGGATTACATGCCCGCCCGGTTGCGCTGCTCTATGACATCATTGCCAAGCATCGTAGCGACGTGTCGGTCAGCATCGGCGACCGCCATACCGACGGCCGTGACGTGATGGGCCTCATGGCGCTTTACGGCGAATGTGGCGAGAGTGTCGTCTTTCGCGTTTCGGGCGTGGATGAGGCCTCCTGCGTCACATCGATCAGAAACCTCTCGTTCTAACCTCAACAATGTGACAAGGGGACAGGCCCCTTTGTTGCATAAATTGGTATGACAAGGCACCGCAAAGAGATGGTCTTTGCGGTGCCTCTTTTGTTTCATATAGGAAACTTTTCCGAAAACTGAATAGGGACCCTTTCCAAAAAGTTAACCACGTGCTAGTTTACTATAGCGAACATAGACGTGGTTAACTTTTGCTGCGTCGATGTTGAGGACGAACTGACGTTAGGAGCTCACTCATGTCTTGCGGACCGCAGATGCCGGCTATGCCGCTTTCGATGGTAAAAGCGGGCGAAACCGTGCGCGTGTCTCGCGTAAAGGGCAATGAGGATATGAAGCACCATCTCAAGGACCTCGGCTTTGTCGAGGGCAACGAGATCCACGTGGTGAGCTCGAGTGGCGCCAATATCATCGTCACGGTGCTGGGTGCACGCTTTGGCATCGATTCCAAGGTTGCCATGCACATCATGACCATCGGTTAGTCCGCAGCATTTAAAAACTGAAAGGGGGACAAGTAAATGAAGACGTTGGGTGACGTTAAGGTGGGCGAGAGCTCCACGATTGTCAAGCTTCACGGTGAGGGCGCGCTGCGCCGCCACCTTATGGACCTGGGCCTCATCAAGGGCACGTCGTTTAAGGTCGTAAAGGTTGCACCGCTCGGTGATCCGGTCGAGATCAACGTGCGCGGCTACGAGCTTTCCATCCGCAAGGAGGAGGCGGCCGTCGTCGAGGTCCAGTAAGGGCTTGCGGCGTATATTTCTGCAGATAAAGTTAGGTTTTTCTAACTTAATGCAGCATCTTTGAAGCACATTATCCAGCCCGCGCGGAGAAAGCAGCGCAGGCACACAAGGAAGAAGGATTGAATGGCGGATTCTCAGATCCATGTCGCGCTGGCGGGTAACCCCAACTGCGGCAAGACCACGCTTTTCAACCTGATCACCGGCGCCAACGGCTACGTTGGCAACTGGCCCGGTGTCACGGTTGAGAAAAAGGAAGCCAAGCTCCTGAGCGACAAGAACGTTACCATCACGGACCTCCCCGGCATCTACTCGCTTTCCCCCTATAGCCCCGAGGAGCAGTGCTCGCGCGATTACCTCATGAGCGGCGAGCCCGATGTCGTCGTCCAGGTGGTCGACGCCACCAACCTCGAGCGCAACCTGTACCTGGCGCTTCAGGTTATCGAGACCGGCCTGCCCGTGGTCGTCGCCCTCAACATGGCCGACTTGGTCGAGAAGAACGGCGACAAGATCGACACGGACAAGCTCTCCAAGAAGCTCGGCTGCCCGGTCATGATGATCTCGGCCCTTAAGAACAAGGGCATCAACGAGCTGTTCGAGCAGGTCAAGAAGTCTGCCGCTTCCAAGGGCCAGGTGCCGGAGCACAAGTTCGATTCCTCCATCGAGGACGTTCTGGACCACATCGAGAACAACCTGCCGGCGAGCGTTCCCGCCAACAAGCGTCGCTACTACGCCGTCAAGCTGTTCGAGCGCGACGCGGACGCCTGCAAGCTCATCAACCTCACTAAGGAGAAGGCCGCTCGCGTCGAGCAGCTGGTCGCCCAGTGCGAGCAGGATTGCGACGACGACGCCGAGTCCATCATCACCGGCGAGCGCTACGGCGTGATCGCCCACATCATCGACGAGTGCCTCACCAAGGCTCCGGCCAAGATGAGCACCTCCGAGAAGATCGACCGTGTGGTTACCAACCGTATCTTGGGCCTGCCGATCTTTGTGGTCATCATGTTCTGCGTGTACTACATTGCCGTCTCTACCTTGGGCGGCACGGTGACCGACTTCACCAACGACCAGCTCTTTGGCACCGACGGTTGGTATGTGCTCGGCCAGGGCCGCGACGCCTACGACGCAGCTGTCGAGGCTGCGGGTGACGCCGCCGACTCGGTCGACCCGGCACAGTACGGCCCCTATGTTCCGGGTATTACCACCGTGGTGCACGATGCCCTTGTGGCGGGCGGCACCGAGGACGGTGGCCTGGTCGATTCGCTGGTCTGTGACGGTATCGTCGGCGGTCTGGGCGCCATCTTCGGCTTCGTGCCGCAGATGTTCCTGCTGTTCGTGATGCTGTCTTTCTTGGAGGACTGCGGCTACATGGCCCGCGTCGCCTTCATCATGGACCGCGTGTTCCGCCGCTTTGGCCTGTCCGGTAAGTCCTTCATCCCCATGCTCGTGTCCTCGGGCTGCGGCGTCCCCGGCGTCATGGCCACCAAGACCATCGAGAACGAGAAGGACCGCCGCATGACGGTCATGACCACCACGTTTATTCCCTGTGGCGCCAAGCTGCCGATCATCGCTCTGCTCATGGGTTCCATCATCGGCGATTCTTCCACCACCGCCGCATGGATCAGCCCGCTGTTCTACTTCTTGGGCGTCTTTGCCGTCATCGCCTCGGGCCTCATGCTCAAGAAGACCAAGCTCTTCGCCGGTCGCCCGACGCCGTTCGTTATGGAGCTTCCCGCCTATCACTTCCCGGCAATCCGCTCTTGGGCGCTGCATGTATGGGAGCGCTGCTGGGCCTTTATCAAGAAGGCCGGCACGGTCATCTTCGCGTCCACCGTCGTGGTTTGGTTCCTCTCCAACTTTGGTAGCTACAACGGTTCCTTCGGCTTCCTGCCTGCGATGGACGGCATCCCTGAGGAGTTTATGGACTACTCCGTGCTTGCCATGCTCGGCAACCTGGTCGCTTGGATCTTCGCCCCGCTTGGCTTTAGCACCTGGCAGGCCACCGCGCTCACCGTCTCGGGCCTCGTCGCCAAGGAGAACGTCGTCGCTACCGCCGGCTCGCTGCTGTCCGTTGCCGACGCCGCCGAGACCGATCCGAGCCTGTGGACCGCATTTGCCGGTATGTTCCCGACCATGGGCGCTTGCGTTGCCTTTGGCGCCTTTAACCTGCTGTGCGCCCCGTGCTTTGCCGCCATGGGCACTATCCGCAACCAGATGGACTCCGGCAAGTGGACCGCGATTGCCATCGGTTACGAGTGCGCCTTCGCTTGGGTTATCGGCCTGTTCATCAATCAGTTCTACAACCTGTTCGTGCTGGGACAGTTTGGTTTCTGGACGATTGTCGCCGTTGTACTGCTGGTCGCGATGCTCTTCCAGATCTTCCGTCCCATGCCCAAGCATGCATGGACCGACGAGGACGAGACCGACACTGCTTCCGCCGCAGTTTCCGCTTAAGTCCGAATAAGGATTAACCCCTTTCCACGAGCCCGGGTGTCCCAGCGACACTCGGGCTTTTTGGTGGGGGAGATGTGGCGTTTCCGCAGATAAAACCGACCAAAATAAACCTGTCCCTTTTTGGTAGGTGGAGAATGGGGTAAAGTAAGTGATGGTTAACTAGAGGAGGCTTGCTATGGCACCTATCGATATTGTTGTACTGGCTGTTATCGGTATTGCGTTTGTCGCGGTATGCGTGCGCATCTACCGCAAGGGCACCTGCGCCGACTGCGCTCAGGGTGGCGTTTGCACGGGGCATTGCTCCAACAAAAAGACCTGCGCCGCACTCAAAGGCGTGGATAAGATCGCCGAAGATTTGGGTCGCGGTATCAAGTAAGACCCGTCATCGAGGCGCCCTGCGAGCATTCGCCCGCGGGGCGCTTTGTACATTTGGGGGAGAGCGCGGCGAGTTGAAGAGTAATTTTGGGTATCGTTAAATCAGTTGCGGTGAAATACGGACTGTTTCGGCTGTCAAGGCCTTATCTACTCCGTATTCCACCGCAACTTCTTGCGGGGTGGGCTAGAGACGCTGCATGCGGTACCCGACACCCATGTGCGTCTGAATCATCTTGGGGTGAGAGGGGTCTGCCTCGATCTTCTTGCGCAGGCTGCGCATGAACACGCGCAGGCTCGCCAGATCGCTGTCCCAGCTCGTGCCCCATATCTCGCGGGTGATGAAGGTGTGGGTGAGCACCTTGTCGACGTTTTTCGCCAGAAGGACGAGCAATTTGTACTCGGTTGGGGTGAGCGAGAGCTCGCGTCCGTCTTTCGTCGCGTATCCCGCGGCGTAGTCGATATGCAGCGGACCGTTGTCGAACGTGCTCGCCTCTGTCGACTCGCTCGACGCCATCGAGGAGCGCCTCAAATTCGCACGGACGCGCGCGAGCAGCTCATCCACAGAAAAGGGCTTGGTGAGGTAGTCGTCTGCCCCTGCGTCAAGTGCCGCAATCTTGTCGGAATCTTCGGTGCGCGCCGAAATGACGATAATGGGGACTGCCGACCAGCTTCGGATCTTCGTGATGACCTCGATACCGTCAATGTCGGGAAGGCCGAGGTCGAGCATGATGAGGCTGGGGCCGTGCGACACCGCATCCATGATGGCGGCCTGGCCGTTGCAGACCTTGCTCACGACATAGCCGTGGAGGTCAAGCGCGGTCGAAACGAGGTTTTGAACGGTCGGGTCATCTTCGACCAGGAGGATGCGTGGCTTAGCGGCATTATTCATGAATCTCGATCTCCTCGGCGGGCAGGGTAAAACGGAAGACGGCCCCATGGGGGTGGTTGTCGCGAACTTCGATGACGCCGCCATGCGCCTCCACGATGGAGCGGCAGAGCGACAGCCCAAGGCCGATGCTCCGACGCGAATCCACGGGCCGCGCGTTGCTTGAGGTGAAGAAGCGCTCAAAGATATGAGGCTTGTCGCAGTCTGGCACGCCCGGCCCATCGTCCGCGACGTCCACCACGACGAACGCGCCCTCGCGACGTGCGCCGACGGTGACGGTCGAGTCCTCGGGCGTGTATTTGAAGGCGTTCATGATGAGATTCGTAAGCACCTGCATGATGAGATGGACGTCGATGCGCACCAGCAGGATGTCGTCAGTGTGCTCGATGGTGACGGTGCGTCCACGCGATGCCTGGGCGACATGGCTGAGGGCGGCCTCGATGACCTCGTCGATGAGCTCGGATGTGAGGTTGAGGCGAATGGTGCCGTCCTCGACGCGCGTGATGGCGAGGAGGTTCTCCACGGTATCGATAAGCCAGAGGGAGTCGTGGTAGATGGCATCGGCAAGGTCGCAGCGTTGTCCGAGGCTGAGCTTCTCGTCGCTCTTCCGGAGGATTGCCGCAGATCCGGATATAGCCGTGAGGGGCGTCCTCAAATCGTGGCCGATGGAGCGCAAAAGGTTGGCGCGCAGCTGCTCGTTTTTCGCCAGGACCGCGGCCTCCTCGCGCTCTTGCGCCGCCCGGTCGCTTTCGAGCGCCAGGGCGCATTCGCCTACGATGGATAGGACGATCGAATGCTCGAAGGCTTCGGTCTCGCGCCCCTCCAGGGCGATGCCGATGACACCGAACACCTTGTCGCCGGTGCGAACCGCGAGGTAGAGACAGCGCGCCTCGGGCAGGGTCCGCGTGCTTGCGCCCGCGCGCTTGTTGTTGGTGAAGGTCCAGGTTGCAACGGCGCGCTCATAGTCGGTGAGCAGCGACGCGGATCGGTCTTCGGTGCCAGCGGACTCATAGAGCGCCTCGCCGAGCGTGCCGTGTTCGGCGGGGTAGAAGACCACGTCGAGTTTTAGCAGTTTGACGAGTTGGTTCATGGCGACGCGGGCGCACTCCTCCGCGCTATGGGCTTGCTGTAAGAGCTGGTTCGTTTCGAGGAGTACGCGCGTTTTGAATGCGTTCTCGGCGGAGGTACGGGCATTGTCGGCGATGCGCGCAGTTAACTCGCCGGCGACCATAGCGGTAGCGAACATGATGCCGAACGTGACCAGATAGCTTCGGTCGTAGCTGGCGAGCGAAAACAGAGGCGTGACGAAGCAGAAGTTGTAAAGCACTACAGAGAGCACGCTCGATACGATCGTGCAGATACGCCCCGTCGTGGTGACGGCGGTCAGCAGGGCCGTGAGGATATAGAGGGATATGATGCTGGAATCGGCAAATCCCAGATGGCGGAAAGCCGTGCCGATCGCCGTGGCGACAAGAGAGAGGGCCAGCGTGCGAAGCACGTTTCGGCTGCTGGGCGGCTGCAGAGCGAGCGCATGGCGGCGTCCTTTGGGTCGGGAGGGCGGAGTCGACTGGTCTGGAATGATGTAAATGTCGAGGTTCGGGGCGAATGCTATGAGCTGTTCTACGAGAGATTTGCGGCCAAAGAGGGCCTGACGGACGCTGCTGTGCTCGCCCGTGCGCCCCATGACGATCTTCGAAATACCCGACAGGCGCGCGAACTCGGAGATCTGAAACGCGACGTCGTCGCCATAGACGGTTTCCATATGTGCTCCGAGCTGCTCGGCTAGGGCGATATTGGCTGCAAGCTTGGCGCGCTCATCATCGCTCATGGCTTGCGTGCGCGGGCTTTCTACGAACAGGGCGACGAGCTCGCTGCGAAACGCTTTCGCCATGCGTGCGGCGGCACGGACGATGCGGGGATTGGTCGGCGCCGGGGAGACACAGACTAAGATACGCTCCTTGGTGTAGTAGTCACGGTTTCCCAGCACGCGTGCGGCGTCTGTGAGGTGGCCGGTGCGATCGGCGCAGCGGCGCAGCGCGATTTCTCGGAGTGCGGTGAGGTTTTCGACGGTAAAAAAATGCTGTTGCGCTCGGTCGGCTTGTGCGGGACGGTAGACGAGGCCGGCGCGAAGGCGCTCAAGTAGGTCTTCGGGCTCTATGTCGACGAGCTCGACCTGGTCGGCATCATCGAAGATACGGTCGGGGATTCGTTCGCTCACGACAACGCCGGTGATGGATGCAACCATGTCGTTTAGGCTCTCGATATGCTGAACGTTTACGGTCGTATAGACGTCGATGCCCGCATGTAGAAGTTCCTCGACGTCTTGATAGCGTTTGTCGTGGCGAGACCCCGGCGCATTCGTATGGGCGAGCTCGTCGACAAGGATGAGCTGAGGGGCGCGCTCGATAGCCACATCTAGATCGAACTCGCTGAGCGCAATGCCGTTGTGCTCGATGAGTTTACAGGGCACGTTCTCAAGCCCTTGTGCAAGATGGGCAGTTGCCGGACGTTCGTGCGGCTCGATGTATCCCGCGACGACGTCGACACCTCGCCGCTTGGCGGCGTGGGCGGCTTGAAGCATCGCATAGGTTTTGCCTGCGCCAGCAGCGTAGCCAAAGAAAATCTTGAGGTGTCCCCGGCTGGTTCGAGCGTCATCGGCGACCTCGTCTTTCTCAATTGCCTTGAGGATGAGGTCTGGATTGACGCGAGTGTCCGATGCGTCGCGCTGCATAGCGTAGCCTTTCTGAAGCGTTGTCCATGCGTGCATACGCGGTGAGGACGCCACTGTATGCTCGCGAGGTCGAGTATAGGCGCACTGCAGCTGCAATAGTGCTTTCTACCTGCATCTTTACGGCATCTTAAGGTCGTGAGCCCCGGCCCTCACGCCTCTTTAATCTCTAGAAGCGTTTACTGTCCCCAGGCGCTTGCGAGAGCAGGCGTCCGAGACATCGGACCGCGCGTGAAAGGGGCGGTAATGGACATCCTCATTCCCATTATCGGAGTCGTCTGCATCGGACTCCTTATCTATTACATCTACATTCTGATGAGGAGTGATTCGTAAACTATGGACGCTGCGATTCAGTACATCTTGTACTTTGCCGTGCTCGTCGTCCTGGCCGTTCCGCTCGGTCGGTTCATGGCCCATATCATGGATGGCGAGCATACGTTCCTGTCGCCTGTGATTGCTCCTGTGGAGCGTGGCGTCTATCGTCTGCTTCGCATCGACGCGGCAGAGCAGATGGGGTGTAGGCGCTATCTGGCGAGCGTGCTGGTCTTTTCGGGGATCGGCCTCGTGGCCCTTGTGGCACTCCAGGCGCTTCAGCCCTTCTTGCCAGGCAATCCCCAGCACCTGCCGGGTGTGTCATGGGACCTGTCGTTCAATACGGCTGCTTCCTTCATAACCAACACCAACTGGCAGTCCTACTTCGGTGAGACCACCCTGTCCTACTTCGTGCAGTTCATGGGCCTCACCGTGCAGAACTTCGTTTCCGCTGGTACCGGTATCGCAGTCATGTTCGCGCTGATCCGCGGCTTCCGTCAGATCAAGGAGCAGGGTCTGGGTTCCTTCTGGGTCGACCTCACCCGCACCGTCCTGTATGTGCTCATCCCGCTGAACCTCGTGTTCGGCATCTGCCTGGCTGCCGGTGGCGTCATCTCCAACTTCCAGCCGGCTCAGAAGGCTGAGCTCGTAGAGCCTGTCGCTGTCCAGCCTAATGCAGACGGCGGCTGGAGCGTCATCGACGGCGCCCAGATCGAGGGCGACACGGTCAAGGTCGACGGCAAGGTTGTCGAGGGCGCGCGCGTGGTCACCGAGCAGTTCCTGCCCCAGGGGCCCGCGGCTCCTCAGGTCGCCATCAAGCAGTCCGGCACCAACGGCGGCGGCTTCTTCGGTGTGAACTCCGCCCATCCGTATGAGAACCCCAGTGCCTTCACCAACATCATCGAGATGACCAGCCTGCTGCTGATCCCGGCCGCCTGCTGCTTCACCTTCGGTATCGGCGTCAAGAACACCAAGCAGGGCAAGGCCATCTTCGCGGCGATGCTTATCCTGCTCGTGGTCTTTACCGGCATCATCGCCGTTAACGAGCATATGGGTACGCCGCAGCTGGCCGATGGCGGCGCGGTCAACATCGAGATGACCGATGGCCAGGCGGGCGGCAATATGGAGGGCAAGGAGAGCCGCTTTGGCATCGCCTCCTCTTCCACCTGGTCCGCTTTCACGACGGCTGCTTCCAACGGCTCGGTCAACTCCATGCACGACTCCTACACCCCGCTCGGCGGGTTTGTCCAGATGCTCCAGATGGCTCTGGGCGAGGTCGTCTTCGGCGGCGTGGGCTGCGGCCTGTACGGCATGATTGGCTTCGCCATCCTCACAGTGTTCATCGCCGGCCTCATGGTCGGACGCACGCCTGAGTTCCTGGGCAAGAAGATCGAGCCGGGCGAGATGCGCTGGGCAGTTGTCCTGTGCCTGGCAACTCCGTTTGCCATCCTGGTGTGCTCGGCCATCGCCTGCATGGTGCCCGGTCTTGCCGACCAGCTCAACAATGGTGGCGCGCACGGCTTCTCCGAGGTGCTGTATGCCTTCACCTCATGCGGTGGCAACAACGGCTCGGCGTTTGCAGGCATGAACTGCAACAATCCCTGGATCAACGTCATGCTCGGCCTCGAGATGCTGTTTGCCCGCTTCATGCCCATCATCGGTACGCTGGCTATCGCCGGCTCGCTGGCCAAGAAGGGTAGGGTCGCCGAGAGCGCCGGTACCCTGTCTACCACCAACGGCATGTTCGTATTCCTGCTCGTGTTCATCGTTCTGCTGATCGGTGCCCTGAGCTTCTTCCCGGCCCTGGCGCTTGGCCCCGTTGCCGAGTTCTTCCAGATGATTGCGTAAAGGGGGACGCAGATTTATGGCTATGCAAAAAGACATGATGGGCCGCGCGGTCCGCGACTCGTTTGCCAAACTGGATCCTCGCGTCCAGATTCAAAACCCGGTCATGTTCCTGGTGTGGCTTTCCGCCGTCATGACCTCCGTCCTGGCCGTCGCTTCCATTTTCGGTGTGCAGGACGCGGGTGTGCCCACCTACTATGTGGTCACCATCGCGGTCATCCTGTGGCTCACCGACCTGTTCTCGAACTTCGCCGAGGCGCTTGCCGAGGGCCGCGGTAAGGCTCAGGCCGATTCCCTGCGTGCGGCCAAGAAGGATGTCGAGGCCCATCGCATCGAGTCCGTTGAGGACAAGGAGCACTTCACCGTCGTTCCCGGCACCGAGCTCACGCGCGGCGACCTGGTGATCGTACGCGCCGGCGAGCAGATTCCCGGCGACGGCGACGTCATCGAGGGCGCTGCCTCCGTTGACGAGTCCGCCATCACCGGCGAGTCCGCCCCCGTGGTCCGCGAGGCCGGCGGCGACCGCTCTGCCGTTACCGGCGGTACCACGGTGCTGTCCGACTGGATCATCGTCAAGATCTCCAGTGAGCCCGGCCAGAGCTTCCTGGACAAGATGATCGCGATGGTCGAGGGTGCCGCGCGCAAGAAGACCCCTAACGAGATCGCTCTGGAGATCTTCCTGGTGGCCCTTTCCATCGTCTTTATCCTGGTCACGCTGGCCCTGTATTGTTACTCCTGCTTCTCGGTCGGTCTTAACGACATGGTCAACCCCACGGCCGTGACCACGCTCGTGGCGCTGCTCGTGTGCCTGGCTCCCACTACCATCGGCGCCCTTCTGTCCGCTATCGGCATCGCCGGCATGAGCCGTCTGAACGAGGCCAACGTGCTGGCCATGTCCGGCCGCGCCATCGAGGCCGCCGGCGACGTCGACATCCTCATGCTCGACAAGACCGGCACCATCACCCTGGGTAACCGCCAAGCCGCCGAGTTCATCCCGGTCGACGGCGTCGATCCCGCGGAGCTGGCCGATGCCGCCCAGCTTTCCTCGCTGGCCGACGAGACCCCCGAGGGCCGTTCCATCGTCGTGCTCGCCAAGGAGCAGTTCGGTCTGCGCGGCCGCACGCTCGAGGATAAGGGCATGGAGTTCATCCCGTTCACCGCGGCAACGCGTATGTCCGGCGTGAACTACGAGGGCAATGAGATCCGCAAGGGCGCTGCCGATTCCGTGCGCACCTATGTGGAGGCAGCCGGCGGCGTGTTCTCCCAGGAGTGCGACGAGGCCGTCGAGCGCATCGCCAAGGCCGGCGGCACCCCGCTGGTCGTGACCAAGAACTGCCGCGTGCTGGGCGTTGTGTACCTCAAGGACATCATCAAGTCCGGCGTTAAGGAGAAGTTCGCCGACCTGCGCAAGATGGGCATCAAGACCATCATGGTGACGGGCGACAATCCGCTCACCGCCGCGGCAATCGCCGCCGAGGCCGGCGTTGACGACTTCTTGGCCGAGGCCACCCCTGAAGGCAAGCTCGAGAAGATCCGCGAGTTCCAGCGTGAGGGCCACCTGGTCGCCATGACCGGCGACGGCACCAACGACGCGCCCGCTCTGGCCCAGGCCGACGTCGCCGTGGCCATGAACACGGGCACCCAGGCTGCCAAGGAGGCCGGCAACATGGTCGACCTCGACTCCAGCCCCACCAAGCTCATCGAGGTCGTGCGTATTGGCAAGCAGCTGCTCATGACCCGCGGCTCGCTCACGACCTTCTCGGTGGCCAACGACGTGGCGAAGTACTTCGCTATCATCCCGGCCCTGTTCTCGCCGATCTACCCGGGCCTTGGCGCGCTCAATATCCTCGGTCTGGCAAGCCCGCTGTCCGCGGTTCTTTCGGCCATCATCTATAACGCGCTCGTTATCGTCGCGCTAATCCCGGCTGCGCTGAAGGGCGTTAAGTACCGCGAGGTCCCGTCCGGACAGCTGCTGACCCACAACCTGCTCGTGTGGGGTCTGGGCGGCATCGTTGCCCCGTTCGTATTCATCAAGCTCATCGACATGCTGCTCGCGTTCTGCGGCATTATGTAAGTGGAGGTTTGTATGTTCAAAGGTGTTGCATCGCGCGCACTGGGCGTGTTCGCGCTGTTTACCGTTGTCTGCGGCTTGGGCTATACGCTCGTCGTGACCGGCATCGCCCAGGTTGCGTTCCCGTATCAGGCGAACGGTTCGCTCATTACGGTCGACGGCAAGGTTGTGGGCTCCGAGCCGATCGGCCAGAACTTCGAGGACGAGGACCACATGTGGGGCCGCATCCAGAACGTATCAATTGTCGAAGGCGAAGACGGCGAGCTCATGGCGTATGGTGCCCCGTCCAACCTGTCCCCGGCGAGTGAGGAGTATCGGCAGCTTGTGGACGCGCGCGTGAAGAAGATCCGCGCTGCCAACCCCGATGCCGATATGGACGCTGTGCCCGTCGACCTGGTGACGTGTTCGGGGTCCGGCCTCGACCCGGAGATCTCTCCGGATGCCGCCGAGTACCAGGTCCCGCGCCTTGCCAAGGCCACGGGCAAAAGTAAGGACGAGGTGCGCGACGTCATCGCCGCGTGCACCAAGGGCCGTTTCCTCGGCGTGTTCGGCGAGCCCACGGTTAACGTGCTCAAGGTGAACCTTATGCTGGACGGCGCGCTGTAAGTGAGGGAGTGGCGGATGAGGGCATGACTGACTATCTGAGCCCTCAATTCCACCCCGCCCATCAGTTGCGGTGGAATACGGACTGTTTTGGCTGTCAAAGGCCTTATCTACTCCGTATATCACCGCAACTTTTTTGTGGGTCGAGCGGAAGCTGGGGAGCGCGTGCGGTCGGGTACTGCGCGGTTGCTGATACGATAGACACATCAGCAACTGCCGCCGAGCGGCTCAATCGAAAGGAAACCTGCATGGAGTCCTCCGCCTACCCGATGCTCTTTAGCCCGATCAAGGTCGGTATGACCGAGGTCAAGAACCGCGTCTTTATGCCGCCGGTGTCCACCAACCTGGCCGATCATGGCTATGTGACTGACGACTTGGTCGATCATTACCGCGCCCGCGCTAAGGGCGGCGTGGGCCTCATCATCACCGAGGTCGTGACGGTCGAGCCCACCTATACCTATCTGCCGGGCGATATGTGCTGCTACGACGACACGTTTATCCCCGGCTGGGAAAAGCTCGCCGCGGCCGTCCACGAGTATGGTTGCAAGATCATGCCGCAGCTCTTCCACCCCGCCTACATGGCCTTTAACATTCCGGGCACGCCGCGCCTGATTGCTCCGTCCTTTGTGGGCCCGTCCTATGCCCGCGAGGCGCCGCGCCCCATCACGGTTGACGAGATCCACGAGCTTACACATCAGTTCGGTGACGCTGCCGTTCGTATGCAGAAAGCCGGCGTCGATGGCGTCGAGGTTCATGCGGCGCACGCCCATGGCATGCTCGGCGGCTTTTTGACCCCGCTCTACAACAAGCGCACCGACGAGTACGGTGGCTCGCTCGACGCCCGCATGCGCTTCTTGCTCGAGGTCATCGCCGAGATTCGCGAGCGCTGCGGCAAGGACTTCATCATCGACGTCCGTATCTCGGGCGATGAGTACACCGATGGCGGTCTGACCCTCAACGACATGATCTATGTCTCGCGTCGCCTGGAGAAGGCTGGTGTCGACATGATCCACGTGTCGGGCGGCACCACTATCAAGCGCGGCTCTGCGATTCCTGCCGCCGGTACCCAGCAGGCTTCGCACGCCGCCTGTTCGCGCGAGATCAAAAAGCATGTGAACATTCCCGTTGCCACGGTCGGCCGCATCAACGAAGCATGGATTGCCGAGGAACTGATCGAGGACGGCGCCGCCGATATCTGCATGATGGGCCGCGCCAATCTGTGCGATGCCGAGTTCTGCAACAAGGCGGCTGCCGGCAACGCCGACGACATCCGCCCCTGCATCGGTTGCCTGCGCTGCCTGAACGGCATTATGTTTGGCAAGCGCATCTCCTGCACCGTCAACCCGGACGTGGAGCGTGACGAGGCTGGCTACGAGCCTGCCGCCGAGGCCAAGAACGTGCTCGTTGTGGGCGCTGGTCCTGCGGGCATGGAGGCAGCCTACATTGCCGCCAAGCGCGGCCACAACGTGGTGCTTGTGGATAAGCAGGACGAGCCGGGCGGCGAGATGCGCATCGCAGCTGTTCCGCCGGCAAAGCAGGAGCTCACCCGCGTGATCAAGTATCAGTACCGTCGCCTGGCCGAGGCCGGCGTGAAGTGCGTATTTGGCACCGAGCTTTCGGCCGAGGACATTCAGCGCGACTACGCCGGCTACGAGGTCGTCCTGGCTTATGGCGCTGAGCCCATCGCTCCGGCCTTCATGCAGGGCTTTAAGCAGGTTATGACGGCTGACGACCTGCTGGGTGGCAAGGCTTTCCCGGGTAAGAAGATCGTCATCGTGGGCGGCGGCACCGTCGGCTGCGAGACGGCCGATTACCTGGCCCCGTTGGTCAACGACCTGTCGCCGGCCAACCGCGATGTCACCGTCATCGAGATGACCAAGACGCTCGCCGCTAACGAGGGCGGCGCCGGTCGCGCGGTGCTCATCACGCGCATGCTCTCCAAGGGCGTCCACGTGCTGACCGAGGCCAAGGTGACCGAAATCACCGAGGACACCATCAGCTACGAGAAGGACGGCGAGGTCCACACCATCGCCGATGCCGATACGCTGGTGCTTGCCATGGGCTATCGTCCCAGCACCAAGCTGGCCGACGACCTGACGGCAGCCGGCGTTACCACCCATGTGCTGGGCGATGCCAACAAGTGCGGCAACATCCGTGACGCCATCGGCGATGGCTACAAGGTTGCCTGCGAGCTCTAGTCGGCCTCCTGGTGCGGGGGGGCTTGTCCCCGTGGTACCAGTCGATAGATAACAAAAAAGCGGCCGTCGTCCCGTGCATGGGGCGGCGGCCGCTTGCTATTGTGATCATGGCGGCGCAAACGGTCCCTATCTCACCGCAACTGAGAGAATGGGGGATGCGATAGTATTACGGGTGATATTCGAAAAACCGTGGGCTTCATCCGAGGGCTTTATGGAACAACATCAGCTTTATCAGAGCCTGCAAGATCAGGCATACAACGCATTGCGCTCCAAGATTATCTATGCCGAGCTCAAGCCCGGCACGCGCCTTTCGGCGATTGGTCTGGAAAAGGAGACGGGGATCGGGCGCACGCCCATTCGTGAGTCCTTTGTGCGCCTGCGCGAGCAAGAGCTGGTGGAAACGCGTCCCAAGAGCGGCACCTACGTCTCTAAGATCAGCATGGAACACGCCGAGAATGCCTGTTTCTTGCGCGAGAAACTCGAAAGAAGCGTACTCATTAAATGTTGTTCGGCTGCCACGCCCGAGCAAAAGCATCGGCTCGAGCAGATTCTTGCTGAGTCCGAGTCGCTCGACCATAGCGAAACGCGTCGCTTTTTCGACCTGGACAACCTGTTCCATGAGACGTGTTTTGAGATCGCCGGCCGCCATATGTTGTGGGATTGGATGAAGAGCGTCAATACGCACTTTGAGCGATACAACTGGTTGCGTATGGTGTCGCAGGATCTGGATTGGGAGCCGATTCGTCGACAGCATCGCCGGATTCTCGAGGCCATTAAGAGGGGCGATACCGACACGGCGAGCTATCTGGCAGAGACGCACTTGCATCTGATGCCCGAGGAGCAGGGCCCGGTTATCGCCTTGCATCCCGACTATTTTGAGCTGTCGAAAGACTCGTCTATTTAGCCCATCACCGCATCTGCTCGAGACGCAAAAACGATGCTGTTCACCTACAGCGTTTTGCAACCGAGATTTTTAAAAAATGCCTAAAATGGCTCAGACTGCCGACATTGGGAAACGGGGTGTGCTGTGGCGCAGATGAGAATCAAGGACATTGCCGCCGAGGCGGGTGTGAGCCCGGCCACGGTCTCACGCTATCTCAACAACCGTCCCGGGCAAATGACCGAGGAGACCCGTGCCCGCATTGCCGAGGTCATCGAGCGCACCGGCTATCGCCCGCGTGCCGCCGCGCGCAATCTGCGCAGCTCGCGCACCAACCTCATCGGCGTGATCTTGGCCGACATCGCCAACCCGTTCTCCAGCGCCATGCTCGAAGGACTTTCCGCCAGTGCCGCCGCGCGCGGCTGCTCGCTTATGACGGCCATTAGTGGCAACGACCCCGCTAAGGAAGCGGAGTCGCTCACCAGACTTATCGATGCCGGCGTGGACGGCCTGGTCGTCAACACCTGCGGTGGTAACGACGGGGCCATCGCCGCTGCCGCGGGACGTTTGCCCGTTGTGCTGCTCGACCGCGATGTTGCCGACAGCGGCATCGACTTGGTGATGTCCAACAACCGCGAGCTGGTTGCCGGGTTGGTCGACGAGCTCGCTGTTGCGGGCAGCGAGCGCCTGTGCCTGCTTACCGAGGCAAGCGACGACAGCCCTGTGTGTCGCGAGCGCGCCGAGGCGTTTGCCGACGAGCTTTCGCGCCGCGGTCTGGCCGGCGAGGTCGTCACCCTGGCCGACGGTGGCGTCGAGGGTGTCAGTCGCCTGGACGAGGCTATCCGCGAGTACGCAGGAAAAAAGCTCGGCCTCATTGCCGTCAACGGCCTGGTCTTTCTGCGTCTGACCGAGGCGCTGGCGCAGCTGGGACCTTCGTTGCCGGCTGGGCTCAAGATCGCGACATTTGACGATTACCCCTGGAACCACGTGCTCTTTGGCGGCGTGACCACGGCCGCGCAGGATACCCTCACCATCGCCGAGTGCGTAGTCGAGCGCCTGTCCAAGCGCATCGACGTCGTTACCACTACGGTGGGCGATGCCGCAAAGCTCGCCCCTAAGCGCATCGAAGTCCCCGGCCACATCGAACACCGCGCCTCGACCTCGCGCTAACCATTCGTTCGTGACCGCCTGTTCGCGCACGTTTTTTGAGCGCTTGATACGCTTTAACCCTGCGGAAACATTTTTCTGCGATAGTATCTGCGATATAGACCAGTCAAAACCCGCCCGAAAGAAAGGGGAGCGACATGAACCAGCAGAACATCGATTACGTACTCCGCTCCGTAGAGCAGCGTGACATCCGCTTTGTGCGTCTGTGGTTTGTCGACATTCTCGGCCGCCTCAAGAACTTTGCCATTAGCCCCGAGGACCTCGAGGTCGCTTTTGAGGAGGGTATTGGCTTTGACGGCTCCGCCATCGAGGGCTTTGCCACGCCCGAGGAAGCCGACATGCTGGCGTTCCCCGATGCCTCGACCTTCCAGATCCTGCCGTGGCGCCCGAGCCACAACGGCGTCGCCCGCGTGTTCTGCGACGTGTGCACTCCCGATCGCAAGCCGTTTGCCGGCGATCCGCGCGATGCCCTGCGCCGCATGTTCCGCAAAGCCGAGAAGGCTGGCTATCTGCTCAACGTGGGCGCCGAGCTGGAGTACTACTACTTCCCTGACGAGCACACCCCCGAGCCGCTCGACAACGTGGGCTACTTTGACCTTTCGGTGAGCGATGCCGCTCGCGACCTGCGCCGCAACACGGTCCTCACGCTCGAGAAGATGTCCGTGCCCGTGGAGTACACCTTCCACGCCGCCGGCCGCTCGCAGCACGGCATGAGCCTGCGCCACGCCGAGGCCCTGAGCATGTCCGACGCCATCACCACGGCCAAGCTCATCATTAAGCAGCAGGCCTACGAGAGCGGTTGCCACGCCTCCTTTATGCCCAAGCCGTTGGCGGGCGAGGACGGCAGTGCCATGTTTTTGCATCAGTCGCTGTTCGACCACGACGGCAACAACGTCTTTTGGGGCGAGGACGACGAGAAGTACCACCTCTCCGATATCGCCAAGCACTACATGGCCGGCATCCTGGCGCACGCGCGCGAGATCAGCGCTATCACTAACCCCACGGTCAACTCGTACAAGCGCATCACCACGGGTGGCGACTCCGTGCCGCAGTACGCCACGTGGGGCCTGCGCAACCGCGCGAGTATGGTCCGCATCCCGGTCTACAAGCCCGGCAAGCCGCTGTCCACGCGCATCGAGCTGCGCAGTCCCGACCCCATGGCCAACCCGTACCTGGTCAACGCCGTCACGCTGGCGGCTGGTCTGGACGGCATCGAGCGCAAGCTGGAACTCCCGCCCGAGGCCACGGCCGAGACGCTCAAGCTTACCGACCGTCAGATGGTCGAGGCCGGCTACGCGCCGCTGCCGCGCTCGCTCAAAGAGGCGCTTGACGTGTTTGAGGACTCGCAGTTTATGAAGGATGCCCTCGGCGAGCACATTCACAGCTTCTTCCTCAAAAAGAAGCGCGACGAGTGGCATAAGTTTGAGTCTACGATCACCGAGTGGGAGATCAAGCACTACCTGGCGAACTCCTAATCGCGCTGGCTTGTTCCAGTACGATTGAGCTCATTTCTTTGGAGGCCGATATGTCCGAAAAGAGTGCCCTATTCATGGCGCGCACGACGCGCTTCCACGAGTTTGCCCGCAGCTTGACGACTACCCTGGGTGTCGAGGTGAGCCTGGCAACCCCCGATTCGCCAACTGCGGCGCACGACTTTGACCTGCTGATTCTCGATTCAGATGGCATCCGCAGCGACCGCATCGATCAGATTGCCAAGTGGCTTGACGATCGCGGCGGCGTCCCCATGCTGGTGATCGTCGACGACGAGGCGCTCGGTACCTTGCGCCTGCCCAATCACGCGCATGCCGACTTTGTATGCCCCACGGCGACACCCAACGAGCTCAAGGCTCGCGCGCAGCGCCTGATGGGCGAGGAGGAGACCGTTACCGCCGACGATGTACTCAATATCGATAACCTCGAGATTAACCTGGCTACCTACCAGGTGACACTCGATAACGAGCCCATCGACCTGACGCTGATGGAGTACTCGCTGCTGAGCTTTTTGGCGACGCATCCCAACCGCGCCTACAGCCGCGAAGTGCTGCTGCACCGCGTGTGGGGCTTTGAGTACTGCGGTGGCACGCGCACCGTCGACGTGCACATTCGACGCATCCGCTCCAAGGTGGGCCCGCAGATCGCGGCACATATCACCACCGTCCGTGGCGTGGGCTATCTGTTTAAGGACTAGATTTCCACCACAAAGGGGACAGGCACTTTTGTGGTGGTTTTGACGCAGATGCGGGTTCCTCTCGCGCCTGCAGCAGAACTTAAGCATTCCTAAAAGATTGCGTTCTCATACACGTTCGCCCGCATATTGGGGTACAACTCAACGTGAACAATGATGGCCCGCCACATGTTTGGCGGGCCTTTGGTTATTTGACGAAAGGATCGCAGCTATGAGCGAGAACGATTCCCAGCGCCCCCAGGATGCGGGCCACGCCGGCGAGACGCAGCAGCAGCCGCGCGTGCAGGTGGAGTCGACGCCTGCCGACGGCAACATTCCCTACGTGCAGGCCTACGACACGCAGACCGGCAAGCCGCTCGGCGGTCAGCAGGTCGTGAACAAGCACACGGTGGTCAAGACCAAAACCAAAAAGCTGCCGATCTTTATTACGGCACTCGCCGGTTGCGCCTGCGGCGCTCTGCTGGTCATCGCGCTCATTATGAGTGGCACGCTCAACATTGGCGGCGGAAAGAATGCCGTGACGGCGGGTGCTTCGGGTTCGTCGACGCAAAAGATTACGATCGACTCCGAGGACACCACGCTGGCCGAGGCCGTTTCTGCCAAGGCCCTGCCCTCCGTCGTTTCCATCACCGCCACTTCGAGTGGCAGCCAGAATGGATCGCTTTCGCAGTCTGCCGATGAGTCGGATAGTTCGGGCAGCGTCGGTTCGGGCGTGGTGCTCGATACCGAGGGCCACATCCTCACCAACAACCATGTGGTCGATGGCTATGACCAGTACGTGGTTACCATGGACGACGGCACCACCTACGAGGCGGAGTTCGTGGGTAACGATGCTTCGAGCGACCTGGCCGTCATCAAACTCAAGGATGCAGACGCCTCCAAGCTCACGCCGATCGAGATTGGTGATTCCTCCAAGCTCAACGTGGGCGAGTGGGTTATGGCCATCGGTTCGCCGTTTGGCAATGAACAGTCTGTCTCTACGGGCATCGTCTCGGCGCTCTATCGCTCCACGGCCATGAGCTCTACCAGCGGCAACACCATCTACGCCAACATGATCCAGACTGATGCCGCCATCAACCCGGGCAACTCCGGCGGCGCGCTCGTCAACGACAACGGCGAGCTCGTGGGTATTAACTCGCTCATCGAGAGCTACTCGGGCTCCAGCTCGGGCGTGGGCTTTGCTATTCCCGTTAACTACGCCAAGAACATTGCCGATCAGATCATCGACGGCAAGACGCCGATTCATCCGTATCTGGGCGCCACGCTTTCGAGCGTCAATGCGCTTAACGCCCGCACTAACAAGCTGAGCACCGATAGCGGCGCGTATGTGGCAAGTGTCGTCGAGGACGGTCCTGCCGCCAAGGCTGGCATCCAAGAGGGCGATGTCATTACCAAGCTGGGCGACGACGAGATTACGAGTGCCGATGGCCTGATCATCGCGCTGCGCAGCCACGAGGTGGGCGAGAAGGTCGAGATCACGCTCGTGCGCGGCAAGGAAGAGAAAAAGGTCACCGTCGAGCTGGGCTCCGACGAGGAGCTGCAGAACCAGCAACAGAACGACAGCGCAACCGACACCGGCAACGGCGGTATTACCGACGAGCAGCTGCGCCAGTATCTGGAGGATTTGCTGGGCCAGCGGGGCCAGGGTCAAGGCTACGGTCAGGGTTTCTAACGAGCCGTATCACACATACCGATGCCAGAGGGGCTGTCCCGCCAACGCGGGACAGCCCCTCTTTTCTTATTGATCCGTTGGGGACGGGGGAAACGGATCATTTAGAAATGGTAAGGGCATGGTTTGATTGCGCAATCCACCCCGGTTTGGCGGCTGCCGATTCGGTGCGGTTCGAAAGGGTTATTCGGCCCTATCGTGACCGGTGGTACTCTAGTATCCGTTTAAAATCGAGCGAAGGAGTGCCGCTATGGAGCAATCGAGCCTGTTTGGTGACGGCGTGGAAATCGATACCGAAACGCCCGCGAGTGCGGATGCCGACGCAACGACCGACGCCCATGTCCAGGCGGCAGCGCGCGCGGCCGAGCTGCGCCACGAGCTCGATTACCACGCCTATCGCTACTACATGCTCGACGCGCCCGAGATCACGGACGCCGCCTTTGACAAAATGCTCGTTGAGCTGCAGGAAATCGAGGCGACCTACCCCGATTTGGTAACGTCCGACAGCTACACCCAACGCGTGGGCGGCTACGTGAGCGAGCAGTTTACGCCGGTCACGCATATGGAGCGCATGTATTCCATGGACGATGCCATGGATCTGGACGAACTTGACGCGTGGCTCCAGCGCGCCGAGGATGCGCTCGGTGCCGGCAGCGTCACCTATACCTGCGAGCTAAAGATTGACGGCCTGGGCGTGGCCCTTACTTACCAAAACGGCACCTTCGTACGCGCGGCCACACGTGGCGACGGCACCACGGGCGAGGACGTGTCGCTCAACGTCCGCACCATCAAGGACGTGCCCATGCACCTGTCCGAGCCGGCGCTCGCCCACATGGGTGCCGACCGCGAGCGCACTATCGAGGTGCGCGGCGAGGTCTATATGCCCAAGGGCAGCTTTGTTCGTCTGAACGACGAGGCCGATGCCGAGGGGCGCGACCCCTTCGCCAACCCGCGCAACGCCGCCGCTGGCAGCCTGCGCCAAAAGGATCCCAAGGTCACGGCGCGCCGCGATCTAGCCACCTTTATCTATGCCATCGCCGATACCGACCCGCTGCACGTCCACAGCCAGCGCGAGTTCCTCGATTGGCTGCGTAGCGCCGGCTTTAGTGTCAATCCCAACGTGGCACGCTGCGCCACGCCCGCCGAGGTCCACGAGTTCTGTGCCCAGGCGCTTGAGCACCGCGGTGACCTGGACTACGACATCGACGGCGTGGTCGTAAAGGTTGACAGCTTCCAGCAGCAGCTCGATCTGGGCTTTACCGCCCGCGCGCCGCGCTGGGCCATTGCCTTTAAGTTCCCGCCCGAGGAAAAGCAGACCGTCCTGCGCGAAATTCGCATCCAGGTGGGCCGCACCGGTGTGCTCACGCCGGTCGCCGAGTTCGACCCGGTGACGGTCGCCGGCTCCACCATCGCGCGCGCCACGCTGCACAATATCGACGAGATCCGTCGCAAAAACGTGCGCGAGGGCGACACCATCATCGTGCACAAGGCGGGCGACGTAATACCCGAGGTCGTGGGCCCGGTGCTCGATAAGCGCCCGGCCGATTCGGTCGACTGGCACATGCCCGAGGTCTGCCCCGTGTGCGGCAGCCCCGTTGTCCACGAGGATGGCGAGGTCGCCTACCGCTGCGTGTCCATCGACTGCTCCGCGCAGCTCAAGGAGCGCCTGCTCCACTGGGTGAGTCGCGGCTGCATGGACGTCGACGGCCTAGGCGACGAGATTGTCGACAAGATGATTGCCGCCGGGCTGATCCACGACGTCGCGGACTTCTACCAGCTCACGGTCGACGATATCGCCGGCCTGGACACGGGGCGCACCTATGCCAGCTCCAACAGCAAAAAGGGCGTCAAGAAGGGCGATCCCATTCCGGTAGGCCTCAAGACGGCCGAGAAAATCATCGCCGAGCTCAACAAGTCCAAGAGCCAGCCGCTCGGCCGCGTGCTGTTCGCCTTGGGCATCCGCCACGTGGGCAAGAGTGTGGGCGAGGTCATCGCCGAGCGATTCCTGTCGATTGACAAGCTTATCTTGGCGAGCGAAGAGGATATCGCCGAGTGCGAGGGCATCGGTCCCAAGATTGCGGCGAGCGTCAAGCAGTTCCTGGCCGTGCCCGAGAACCTTGCCGTGCTGGAGCGCCTGCGTCAGGCGGGTCTGTCGCTCGAGGTCGACTTGGGCGCCGCGCACGCGCAAGCCGCAGCCGACGCCGGCGTGACGGGCGAGCTCGCCGACGCACAGCCGCTTGCGGGTTTGACCTTCGTGCTCACCGGCACGCTCGTCAACCGCACACGCGACGAGGCGGGCGCGGCGCTCAAGGTGCTCGGCGCCAAGGTTTCGGGCAGCGTGTCAAAGAGGACGAGCTATCTGGTCGCCGGTCCCAAAGCGGGCTCCAAGCTTACCAAGGCCGAGCAGCTGGGTGTGCCCGTGCTGGACGAGGACGCGCTCGAGCGGATCCTGGCGACTGGTCAGGTGCCCCAGGCTTAGTACATTGATAGCCTAATGAAGAACCGCCCGGGAAGCATGATGCCTTCCGGGCGGTTCTTATTTGGACGGGGCAACCGGCACCGTGATCTGCGTCACGTAGGTTGTGGGGTCGTCGCTGATGATGCCGTCGCTGGGGGCGATTTCGCGTCGCCTCGCTACGCTGCCAACTTGTCAAAAGCCCCGCGCCGGTTGAGCGCGGTAAACGCCATCACGCAAATGACCGCCGACAGAATCGACCCGCACGGCGAGGCGATGCCCATGGGGAACAACGTATCGGAATAGGCATTCGACAGCAGCCACGCACCGGGCACGCGAATGAGCGCCACGGCCAGCACGTTGTGCGCAAAGCCGATGTAGCTCTTGCCATACGCAGCGAAAAAGCCGCTAAAGCAAATGTGGATGCCGGCAAAAATCGCGTCGAAAATATAGCTGCGCATATAGCCGGTACCGGCCGCGACCACCGCGGCGTCCTTGGCAAAAAAGCCGATAAACGCCGGTGCCACCAGCCACATCAGCACCGTGATCAGGCAGCCGTACACTACCGAGATGGTCATGGTGTCCTTGAGCACCTGACGCGCGCGGTCGCCCCTGCCCGCGCCGGCGTTTTGCGCCGTGAGCGCGCTGACGGTGGCGCCCATAGAACTTGGCACAATGAACAAAAAGCTGATCATCTTTTCGACCAGGCCCACGGCGGCGGCGTCGACGAGCCCTCGGTGGTTGGCGATGACGGTGATAAACATAAACGCCACCTGGATGCAGCCGTCCTGCACGGCCACGGGCACGCCGATCTTAAGGATGCTGCCGAGCACCTCGGGCTGGGGGCGTAGGTCGCTGCGCTTAACGTGGATGTTCGTGCGGCGGCTCTTGAGCCACACGAGCGCGAGGGCAACGCTTGCCGTCTGGGCGGTTACCGTGCCGAGCGCTGCGCCCACGGGGCCGAGCCCCATGTGTCCGATAAACAGAAAATCGAGCGCGATATTAATGATGCATGCCACGCCGATCACGTACATGGGCGAGCGCGAATCGCCCAGCCCGCGAAAGATGGCCGAAAGAATGTTGTACGCGGCGATAAAGGGAATGCCTACAAAGCAAATGCGCAGGTAGGCGGCAGTGCCTTCGACCGCTTCGGCCGGCGTGCCAATGAGTGCCACGATCTGCGGACACAGTGCGAGCAGGACAGCGGCCAGCACAACAGAGATACCCATAAACAGCGTGATGGTATTGCCGATGGCGGTCTCGGCGCGGTCAAACCGGCGCGAGCCCACGGCGTGGCCGACGATAACCGTCGTTCCCATGGCCAGGCCCACGAGCGTCACGGTAATGATATAGAGCGTCTGCGCGCCATTGCCCACGGCGGTGATGCCGGCAGCGCCGCTAAACTGCCCCATCATGTACAGATCGGCCATGCCGTAGAGCATCTGCAAAAAGTACGAAAGCATATAGGGCAGGGCGAAGACCGCGATGGTCTTGAGGACATTGCCGCGTGTGAGGTCGTGTTCCATGGGCGGGGCTTTCTGGCTGGGTTTGTTTACATACCAGTGTAGTGAAAACCCTACAACGATTGTAGAGTCAAGGTTTGTGTCGGCAGTGGGGCGAAAAAAGTCGCGCTCGTAATCATTTCCGCTGAATACAGACATAAGCCGTACAAGCGTGGTACCTGCACTGGCCTTAAAGAAATCGGTTTCGCATCGCTTGACATCGTCGCCTGTCGCGCAATAATACGTGCGTTTGCGAATGACGTTTGACGGAGATGATGATACGGGTGCGTAATCTCAAACTGCTGATGTCCTATCTCGGCGAATTCAAGCGCGATTTTATCCTCGGTGTGCTGTTCATCGCCGTCGAGACTGCGCTTGAGCTCTTTATCCCCGTAATCATGGCTAACATCATCGACGTGGGCGTGCCCGCGCGCGACACCGGCTACATCCTGTTCCAGGGAGCACTTATGTTGGCGTGCGCGGCCGTGTCGCTTGTACTCGGCCTCGGCTATGCGCGTTATTCGGCACGTGTGGCGGTGGGCCTCGGCGCTAACCTGCGCGCCGCGGAGTACCGCAAGATCCAGACTCTCGCCTTCGGCAATCTCGATGAATACGAGACGAGCTCGCTTGTCACTCGCATGACCACCGACATCACCGTGATTCAAAACGCCGTAGGTAACGGCTTCCGCCCCATGGTGCGCGGGCCGGTAAATCTGGTCATGGGCCTCGTCTACGCTTTTGCGCTCTCGCGTGAGCTCGCGGCAGTCTTTGCCGTCATTCTGCCGATGCTCGCCATCGTGCTCGGTATCATTACCGTGCGCGTGAGCCCGCTCTACCGCCAACTCCAGACCTCGATGGACCACCTCAACGGCGTGGTGCAAGAGGACCTTACCGCCGTGCGCGCCGTGAAGGCTTACGTGCGCGCCGAGCACGAGTGCGACAAGTTCGACACCGTCAATACCGAGCTCGCCGGCACGGCGACCAAGACCTTCGGCACCGCTGTGCTCAACCTGCCGGTGTTCCAACTCTCGATGTACGTGGCTGCGCTCTCGATCTTGTGGATTGGCGGCCGCATGATCATCGAAGGTCGCTTGGGCGTGGGCTCGCTCACGGGCTTTATGAGCTACGTACTGCTGATCATGAACTCGCTCATGATGATTTCCAACGTGTTTTTGCTGCTCACGCGTGCTCTCACGAGCGTGGGCCGTATCGCAGAGGTGCTCGATGAGGAGCCCTTTATCGCCAACCCTGCGGGAGACCTCGCGACTGCGGCGCCAACGGACGGAAGCATCGAGTTTCGCGATGTGTCGTTTAAGTACCGCGCGGATGCTGCCGAGGATGTGCTCGAGCATATCGACCTTCGCATCGAGAGCGGCTCGACGGTGGGCATCCTTGGCGGCACGGGCTCGGGCAAGAGCTCGCTTGTGCAGCTGATTGCGCGCCTGTACGACGCCACTGAGGGCGCCGTGCTTGTGGGCGGACACGACGTGCGTGACTACGACCTGGCTACCTTGCGCGACGCGGTGGGCATTGTGCTGCAAAAGAATGTGCTGTTCACGGGCACCGTGCGCGAGAACCTGCAGTGGGGCAATCCACAGGCGTCGGACAATGAGCTCCTCGCGGCTTGCCGCGCGGCGTGCGTGGACGAGTTCCTTGATCGCATCGGCGGGCTGGACGGCGAGTTGGGCCAGGGCGGTGCCGGTGTCTCGGGCGGGCAGAAGCAGCGCCTGTGCATCGCGCGAACGCTGCTCAAGCATCCGCGCGTGCTCATTTTTGATGACTCCACCAGCGCGGTCGATATGGCGACCGACGCTAAGATTCGCGAGCATATTGCTCAGATTCCCAATACGACGGTGATTGTCATCGCACAGCGCATTGCGAGCGTCATGGATGCCGATCGCATTGTGGTGTTGGACGACGGTCGTGTCCATGGCGTGGGCACGCACGAGGAACTGCTGGCGGGCGACAACATCTACCAGGAGATTTACGCCTCGCAGATGGAGTTCGCGGGGAGCGCAGACACCGGCGACGGCTGCGACGATGGCTGCGCGAATGATCCGTTTTCCTCCGTCCCCAGCGGATCGACCTTGGAAGGGGGTGAGCGCCATGCCTAAGACCACAGCCCAAGCACGCCCGGCCGACCTCAAGCGCACTGTGCGCCGCCTGCTCTCCTACATGGGGCATGCCAAGTTCTCGCTGCTCGCGGTGGGCGTGCTCGCCTCCGTCGCCGCCATCGCAAGCCTTGCCGGTACCTACATGGTGCGCCCCATCGTCAACGGTTTGGCAACGGGCGGTGAGGAACTGCTCGCTAGGCAGGTTATCTTTACCGCTGCCATCTACGCCGCGGGCGTGCTCTCGGCTCTGGGCTACTCGCAGATCATGGTGCGCGCGGCCCAACGCGTGGTGTCCGATATTCGCCGCGACCTGTTCGCGCACATCCAGATGCTGCCGCTGAGCTACTTCGACAGCACGCGCTCGGGCGACATCATGAGCTTCTTTACCAACGACGTCGACACCGTCTCCGAGGCGCTCAACAATAGCTTTGCCAACGTGATTCAGGCGAGCATCCAGGTGGTCGGCACCACGGCCATGCTCATCATCCTCAACTGGCAGCTCACGATTATCACGCTCGTGTGCGATGTGGCCATTGTGCTGTACGCGCGCTACTCGGGCATGCGTTCCAAGCGCTTTTTTGCCGCCCAACAGGCGTCGCTGGGCGATTTGGACGGATATATCGAAGAGATGGTCTCGGGCCAAAAGGTTATCAAGGTCTTTAATCACGAACAGGCCAACGTGGCTGGTTTTGACGCACGCAACCAAGAGCTGCGCCGCACCGGTGGTGCCGCGCAGGCCTACGCCAACTCGATGGTACCCATGACCGTGGTGATCGGCTATGCCAACTACGCCATCGTTGCGGTGGCAGGCGGCATGCTCTGCATCAAGGGGCTCGCCGACGTAGGTGCGCTCGCGAGCTACCTGGTATTTGTGCGCCAGGCGGCCATGCCCATCAACCAGTTTACGCAGCTGGGTAATTTCTTACTCAATGCGTTGGCCGGCGCTGAGCGCCTGTTTGCCGCCATGGACCTTAAGCCCGAGGTGGACGAGGGTTGCGTGGAGCTGGTGCAGACAGGCGACGCCGCGTGGGCATGGAAGATTCCCGAGGGCCAGGGCGTGGGCGCGTACGGGCACCTGCATGATGTGGCTGCCGTTGATGAGTCGGGCCGCGCGGTGGCTGCCGACGGTACCGAGCTCACGTGCGGCCTAGTTCCGCTTGCTGGCGACGTGCGCTTCCATGCCGTGGACTTTTCCTACGTGTCGGGCACCCGTGTGCTCACGGACCTCAACCTGTTTGCCAAGCCGGGGCAAAAGATCGCGTTTGTGGGCTCCACAGGCGCCGGTAAGACGACCATCACCAACCTCATCAACCGCTTCTACGAGGTCGATGACGGCGAGATCACGTACGACGGCATCGACGTCAAGCACATTGCCAAGGCCAGCCTGCGCGGGTCGCTCGGCATTGTGTTGCAGGACACGCACCTGTTTAGCGGCACCATTGCGCAGAACATCCGCTTTGGCAAGCTCGACGCGACCGACGAGGAGGTGCGCGCCGCTGCCGAGGCAGCCTGCGCCGACTCGTTTATCCGCCGCCTGCCTAGAGGCTACGACACGCCGGTCACGGCCGACGGCGCCAACCTGTCGCAGGGCCAGCGCCAACTGCTCGCCATCGCGCGCGTGGCCGTTGCCGACCCGCCGGTGCTCATCTTGGACGAGGCCACGAGCTCCATCGACACGCGTACCGAAAAGCTCATCGAGCGCGGTATGGACCGCATCATGCGCGGACGCACCACGTTTATGATCGCGCACCGCCTGTCCACCGTCCGCGACGCCGACGCCATCATGGTCCTCGAACACGGCCGCATCATCGAGCGCGGCACGCACGAAGAGCTGCTCGCTCAGCACGGCGAGTACTGGCAGCTGGCGCATGGCTTAAAAGAGTTGGATTAACCCGTTCGAGCACGATGCTTTGACCCCTCCGTGCTCCTCACCTCGCCTTAAACCATCACAACATTCGGCGTTTTTTGCCAAAATCGGGAAAAGCATCGAATGTTGTGATGGTTTTTCTACCACTCGATCGGGTGGAATCGCTTTCTTGCGCACGAAGGTGTGCGGACCCGTGGGCAGGGGAATAAGGTTGGTTATCCGACTCCATTGGAGGGCTCATGGACCTGCCGATCGTCCTGTCCCATAAGACCGCTTGGCTGTACCACAACGTGGCGCGCCCGTCCGAGCCGCTCTCGCGAGCAAGCAGCCTATACGATGAGGATTCGCCTGCTAACGAGGCGGAGCCGACCGCGAGTCTGCCCAAATTGGGACTCGATGCCAAGGGGCTGAGGGCTTCAACGGCAGTTGGGATCGTTACCGACTATCTGGTTTCGCTTGGTATTCCACGAGAGGAGCTTGATCATATCGACACGCTCGTCAACTTCGATTTTGAGCGCTCGACGCCGGCTGGATTTAGGTGCCACGTGTTTGGGGCGCCGGTACCTCCAGGTCATCTTATCGAGGTGGCAGAGGGCCTTCTGGTGGTTGATGAGGTCATGTGTTTTGTCCAAGCGGGTTCGTGGATGAGTGAGCCCGAGCAGCTGGAATATGGCTACGAAATCTGTGCCCGATACCATTTGAATCATCTGTCGACAGGCGATTATATCGAGATGGGGCAGAGGTATACCGTTGCCGACTTGATTGCCTATTGCAATGAGAACCGATCTCGTCAGGGGGCTGTACGCGCGGCCGCCGTGCTCAAGCGCGTGCACGATGGCGCGCGATCGCCCATGGAGACGGCCACCGCAATCATGGTCGTAGCAAAACGTTCCCAGGGAGGGCTGGGATACGCCAAGATCGAGCTCAACCGTCGGGTCGATGTTCCCAACGAGTTCAAATATCTTGCAAAGGCTGGGTATTTCGAGATCGACGTATATGCGCCTGCGAGCGGTACGGGGATTGAATACAACGGCTCGGACCATCTTGATAAACAGCGCAGCGCGTCGGATGCGGAGCGCATGACCGTGCTGAGCGCGCTGGGCTTTAGGATGATCGTCCTCACCGGGACTCAGTTTGCCCATCAGCTGCAATTGCACCGGGCTATGAACGCCATCGCACTCGCGATGGGCCTTAAGTGCGACCGAAGCGAAGCGTTCCAAAAGCGGCAGAACGACCTGCGAGAATTCGTGATTCGGCACTGGGACGGCGGTCTTTAGGGGCGCTTTGGTCCTTCTACGGGGTGCCGTGGGCAGGCAAACCATCACAACATTCGACGTTTTTTGCCAAAAACGGGAAAAACATCGAATGTTGTGATGGTTTGCGTGTTGAGGATGGGCTTGGAAAGTCCGTTTTGCTCAAACCGACCTGTCCTGTCGTACGGGTGTCGGCATGATTCTCCCGTGGGGTATTATGTTTTCCGAAGAATAAAACGCCGCGTGAGGGGAGGCTGCGTGGACGGGCACGTGCAACATGACGGCTTTGGCCGCGATATCAACTACCTGCGCATTGCCGTTACCGACAAGTGCAATTTCCGCTGCATTTACTGCATGCCAGCCGATGGCGTGGCGCCCCGCGCGCACGACGAGCTGCTCAGCGCCGAGGAAATCGCCCGCTTTGTGCGCTTGGTGGCGGGGGAGGGCATTCGTCGCGTACGCCTGACGGGCGGCGAGCCGCTGGTCAGCCGCCGTATTATCCCGCTCATTCGCGACATCCGCGCGATTCCGCAGATCGAGGACATCTCGCTTACCACCAACGGCGCCCTGCTGCCCAAGCTGGCGCCGCAGCTCAAAGATGCCGGGCTTAACCGCGTCAACATTTCGCTCGACACGCTCGACCCTACGCTGTTTGGAAAGATCACGCGCCTGGGTCGACTCGAGCAGACCATGGCCGGCATCGACGCGGCGCTGGCTTGGGGCTTTGAACCCGTTAAGGTCAACTGCGTTGTGGTGCGCCGGCTCAATCAAGATGTGGCGGCCCTCGCGCGGCTCACGCTCGACCGCCCCATCCACCTGCGCTTTATCGAATATATGCCCATCGGCGACGAGCGCACGAGCTCGCATTGCGCTGTGGACCCGCATGCGCCTGCGCTCAATCCGGCGCTGTGGGATGCGAGCGACACCGTGCCGAGCGACGAGCTGCGGGCGCGCATCAATGCCGGGGCCGCCGCGGTTGGTCTGGGCGAGCTTGAGCCGCTCGACATCAACGACGCTCCTGCCGGCGCGGGCCCTGCACGCTACTGGCACTTTCCGGGCGCGGCGGGAACGGTCGGCTTCATCAGCGCCATGTCCAACCATTTTTGCGCGAATTGCAACCGTCTGCGCCTGACGGCAGACGGCAACGTGCGTCCGTGCCTGTTCAGCGATGCCGAGTATTCGGTGCGCGACGCCCTGCGCCGTGGTGATGATATGCAGGTACTTTCGATTTGGCGCGATGCCGTCGCCCACAAACCGCAGGAACACGCGATAATTGAGGGCACACAACGATTTATGTCCCAAATCGGAGGATGATCATATGGCCAAGAGCAGGTACGCCGATGCCACCAAGGCCGCTCGCAGGGCCGCGATGTCTGCCCACAAAGTCACGGCTGCGGCGAATGCTGGCAACGCCGACGCGTCCGTGCAGCCGACTGCCAGTGCTGCCACCGAGCCCGCCCGTGACGCCCGTCGTGACGAGCTGACGCATGTGGACGCCAAGGGCGAGGTACGCATGGTCGATGTGTCCGACAAGGCCGAGACCCATCGCATCGCCATCGCCGAGGGCACCATCCTCATGCATCCCGAGACGCAGGCCATGGTGCTGCAGGACCGCGCCAAAAAGGGCGACGTGCTTGCCTGCGCGCGCGTGGCGGGCATTATGGCCATCAAACGCACGAGCGACATCATTCCCATGTGCCATCCGCTGCTCATTACCAAGAGTAAATGCGACATTGCGCCCATCGCTCCGGCGGGGACGCCTGTCGAGGACGTGCCCGAGGGCTGGGTGCCGGCGCGCACGGACGGGCAGGTTGGCTTTCACGTGCTGGTCACGGCGGGCGTGACGGGCAAGACGGGTATTGAGATGGAGGCTCTGACTGGAGCGAGTGCCGCGTGCCTAACGATCTATGACATGTGCAAGGCGGTCGATCGCGGCATGGAGATCGTCGACGTGCGCCTGCTGCACAAGGAGGGCGGCCGCTCGGGTGTGTGGGATCGCGCAGAGCGTCAGGCCGCTGCTGTTGAGGCCGTGGGAGCCGCGGGCGACGCACCCGCAAGCGCACCTGCCGCCATCGCGCCCGCAGCTCCCGCTCCGGCTGTCCCCGCGATCGCGTTTATCGGCTACCAAAACTCGGGCAAGACCACGCTCGTCGAGAAGGTCATCGCCGAGCTCACGCGCCGCGGCCTGCGTGTGGGTTCGCTCAAGCATCATGGACACCATGGCTTTGATATCGATGTTCCCGCTAAGGATACGTGGCGCCATCACCAGGCTGGCTCCAAGCACGTGGGGCTCATTTGCGCCACGCGCTGGGCGGAGTACGCTGACACGCGCGAGGAGGACGAGATGCCCGCGCGCGAGCTGCTGTTGCGCTACAACGATGTCGACGTGGTGATCATCGAGGGCTACAAGACCGAGGGCTTCGACAACATCGTCGTCGCGCGCTCCGGTGTCGACCGTCTGCGCGGCAAGAGCTCGCTCGACCTGGTCGACGGTCACACGCTGGCCCTTGCCTGCAACGAGGCCCTGGCGCGTCAGGCCTTCGACGCCGGCTTTGCGACCCGAGCCATCAACATCAACGACGCCCGAGCCATCTGCGACCTCATCCAAGACCATCTGGCCTAAAACCTGCCAAAAAGGGACAGGTTTGTTTTGGCAGGTTTTATCTTGGCAAACGTCACTTCCACCACAAAGGTGCCGGCACCTTTGTGGTGGATTTTGCTTTGGTAGATGTGCGGGGCATGCCTTACAATCTACCAAGTAGTTCATGACGGGCGAAAAACGGAGAAAAGGGGCTTGATGCGTCCTTAATGTTTCATGCGGATAGATTGATTTGACAGACGGTGGCGAATGCCCGCCGTCCGCATTCGTATGAAACAAGGAGTCTCCATGCTCGCCTCTCTTTTCTCAAAGCCTCAATCATCGCTGTCCGTGCAGGCCAAGCGCCTGGTGGCGATGCGCTTCCTCATCTACACCGGGTTTCAGACCAGTTATTTTATCGGCGTCATCGGAACGCTTACCTATGCGGACGATGCCTCAGTCGTCGCGACATCGCTGGCCGTCCTGTTCATGAACGTTTTCGTGATCCTGGGATCCTTTGCGGGTGGCGCGGCACTCGACGCCTGGGGCCCGCGCCGCCATTTCTTGCTGAGCATCGTCGGCACGCTCGCAACTGGCACGGCAATCATCGCCTTTGGTAGCGCGACCGGCGTCGTCCTACTCGGTGCGGTGTTTCTGGGATTTGTGATGGGATTCGCCCAGCCCATTGCCACGTCCTATCCGGCCTACCTCACCGACGATCCTGTCGAGCTCAAAGACATCAACTCCGCCATCGCCATGTTCTCAAACGTGAGTATCATCGTTGGCCCCACGTTGGGTGGCTTTGTCGCGGCAGCTGCGTCGTCGCGTGCGGTGTTCGTGCTCATGATGCTCTTTACCGTGCTGGCGTTCGTCGTCGGTTGGGGCTTTAGGCCGCAGACCAGCCATGTCGCCGGGCATGCGGATGCCGATTCGGCAGAGGAAGGGGAGCGTGCGGGACGAAGCTCCAACCCTAGCACGTCCTCCCGCGTCACCTTCGCGACCAGCATCAAGACGGTCTTTACCAACAGCGTTCTCGCCCTGCTGTTCTGCATCATTTTTCTTTCGAACTTTGGCTACGGAGCCTTCGATCCGCTCGAGTCGTTTTTCTATCGCGATGTCCTACGCGTCGGCGTTGAGTGGATGGGCTGGCTCTCGTCGGCCTCGGGTGTGGGCGCGGTGCTGGGTGCCGTGCTTGCGCTCCGCTTGCCGTCGCACCTGGTCAACCTTAAAACGCTGCTCGTGGCGCTCATGTCCGTAGGCCTGGGAAGCCTGCTCTATGTGGGGACGCCGTACGTGGGCGTGGCCCTCGTCGGCCAGATCGCCCTGGGCATTGCTTGGGGTGCCGTCAACCCGCTCCACAACACTATCGTGCAAACGACGGCCCCGCTTGAGCAGCTCGGCCGCGTCAATTCGGTCATGGGCTTTGGCAATATGTTCGCCGGCGTGGCGCCGCTGGCGATTGCCCCGTGGCTGGCGGCGGCATTTGGCGTACAACGGACACTCGTAGGGGCGGGCATGGTCGTGACGGCAGTTCCCGCGGCGTTGCTGCTGTTTGGACGCCGGCATCTGGATCGTGCCGTAAAGCGGTAAGAAACCATCACAACATTCGATAAAAACCGCGATTTTGCCGAAAAACGTCGAATGTTGTGATGGTTTGCGCCCCGGGTCAGGCCATCCTGCGGATCCGGCCACCCTGCGAGTCCTGCCACCACAAAGGGGCCAGGCACCTTTGTGGTGGTTTTTGCTTTGACGGGCCGCGCCTGTGCCTTGGTATACCATGTACGCCGTTCACGACCACACCCCACACCGCCGCACAACCCAGAAAGGCCCCCATGGACACCATCTTCAGCCACATCAAAGCCGTGTTCTGCGATATCGACGGCACGCTGCTCACGAGCCAGCACACGGTGTCCCCGCGCACCGTGGCGGCGATCCGCGCCCTGCGCGAGCGCGGCGTGCTCTTTGGCCTGTGCACCGGGCGCGACGCCCACGCGACCGAGGCCATGTACGAGCTCTGGGGCATCGAAGGCCTGGTGGACGTGCTCGTGGGCTGCGGTGGCGCCGAGGTCATCGACCGCGCGCACGACATCAACGAGCTGAGCTATCCGCTGCCGGGCGAGACCATCGCACGCATCTGCAAGCACATGGCGGGCCTGCCGGCAACGCCCGTCTGCCCCCGAGACGGCGTGTTCTACGTGCCCGAGAGCAACGCGTGCGTCGAGCACCTGTCGCGCGTCGACGGCGTGCCCTACCAGGTGGTCGATTTTGCCGAGTTTTTGCGCGAGCCGCAGCCCAAGGTGATGTTTACCATGGCGCCCGAGGTAATGCCGCAGGTCATCGAGCGCGCATCGACGCTCGCCGACGACACCGTTAAAGCGGCTGCCCTGCAAACCACGCAGCGGCTCTACGAGTTCATGGATCCGCGCGTGTCCAAGACGCGCGGCCTTGTGCGCGTGGCGGAGCTCAACGACATGGAGCTCCAGAACATCTGCGTGTTTGGAGATGCCGATAACGACACCTGCATGGTGGCTGACGCCGGCGTGGGTGTGGCCATGGCAAATGGCAGCGAGGCCACCCGCTCCGCCGCCGACTTTGTAACCGCCAGCAACGACAAAGACGGCATCGCGATCTTTATCGAGGAACATCTGCTGTAGCGCTGGGGGAGAACCACCGCAGAAGGGGGCAGGCTTTTTTGCGGTGGCCTCAGGCGATTTGGGCGAATTGATACCTAAAATCTGTGGGAAAATTCAAATATTGTTGTCTGAACATCATACTTCTAACCACCGATGGGTTTAAGATATTCTCATCAATTTGGTAGGATATTCATCCCGGTTGATGACCTACCGCTCACGGTCGATTTTCGACCGTTCAAAGGATGTTTGCTCTTGAGCAAAATGTTGTGCAAATAAATCTAATGCCATAAAAAATAATAGGCAACTAAATTACCAGCAGAAACAAAAAAAGGATAGCGAATAAACGAAGGCAAATCCGAGCAATTGTCAAGAGAATTGAGAACTCACTACAAAACTATCGGTTTTTGTTGCTCAGGTGTTTAAACAATCGTTAGAATTGCATTACTAAACGAGCGCAATTACAGATTGCGCAGATACGTTTGATGGTGAAAGAGCAAGATCGCGGTCTCTTGGGGAGGAGACATCGATGAAAGCGAATTCGGACAAATCTAAGCAGAGTAATAAAGCGACGCGCCGTGTGCTGGCAGGCGTTTTATGCGGAGCATCCGTTTTGAGCCTGGTGCTGTCGCTCGTCATGCCTCCGATCTCGCAGGCCATCGCCAACGACGTCCAGACAGTTTCTACCGAGGAAACTGTAATGGGGGGGGGTTCCTCAAGTGAGTCCGCTGCTGTAGATAACACCAGCGAGGATGCCGAAAACCAGAATAGCGACGAGACCAATGGCGGCGAGGCTGGCTCTTCAAATAGTGCTGAGCAGGCTCAGAGTGCGAATGCGGCTTCAGCGAGAGCGACGGCCACCGTGGAGAAGGGAATTTATGTTCCCACGTCTATCGGTATCGGTACGAATATCGATGTCTCCACCCCCGATCCCGGCGTGGCCACCTACGTCGGCCGCGACATGTACATCGGTGGTAAGCCGAGCGACACTAGTAATCTTGATGCGGAGAACGCCCCCACCGGCTCATATGCCGCTGAGGCGGAGGGCCTTACCTTGGTCCGTGGCAAGCTTGCCATGAATCCAGTCAAAGAGAGCTGGCCCTATCAATCAATTGGTGCTGGTTTCCGCTTTGGCACCGTTGGTTTTGGTTCCCAGTTCCGTCCTGTCGCCGGCAGCACCGTGCTTGCGGTGGCCGGAATTAAAAGTGCGATCACCAAGATGAGCGTTGGTTATAGCGGCGACTCGCCGGAGACGACTACCGTTGGCGCTTGGAAGAAAGGCGCTTGGGTCGGACGGCAGAAATCTTCTGAGGGCGCGACTCCTTCCGGCTTTGCCTACACTGCGCAGATCGCAGGCCCCATCACATACTGGCGCGATAACAATGAACGCCAATCCGTGGTGACAACGCAGGGTAATTGGTACGAGGGCAAGAACTCTCAGGAAAGCAACCTGTTCAATCAAACTGTTGATTTGACTAATGTCAACAATAACGATTATTCGAGCTACAACGGTGAAGATGGGTACCTCTCGAAGCTATCGAAACAGCTCAACTCGTTTGCAAATACCGGCACGCTCGAGGTTGGTTTCGCGAGCAATCACAACAACTACGTAATCAACAAGTACGACAAGACGGATTGTAATTATGGCCTGGTGTTTGATGAGTCGCATAAGACCATATATTCGGACTGCGCCGATACGTCGCTCAATGGTAAGCAATTCAAGAATAGCGAGCGTCTTATCACGTTTAAGGGCGACAACACCTCTATGCAGCAGGTGTTCACCATCGATGCTTCTCAGCTGAGCAATACATACAACAACGAGTATTATCGTGGCGTTGATTTCGCATTCGAGGGCATTCCCAAGGGCGCCTCGGTTGTTGTGAACGTTACCGGATCTTCGAATATTGAGTTTCACAATGGCTGGCGCTTTTGGTGGAACGGTACCGAGATTTCGCGTGGTTACGAAACTCAATATTCCGGCAAGGAGCTGGGCGAGGCATACGCGACGGCTTCCCAGTCCATCATGTGGAACTTTGTCAATACGCAAAGCCTTACCATTCGAGGCGGCATCGCGGGAGAAAACCGCGCGGACTGGGGATACGGCGGCACAGCCACCGGTGCCAAGTGGACTGACGACGATCCTGCGGCGGCTATGATCGGATCGATTCTCGTTCCCAACGGAAGTTTCGACGACCATGTGACTACCAACGGCCGCGTTTATGTGGGCGTCGATTTCTCAATGAACAGCCCGAAGGTTGCCGCAGCATTTGGTGAGGGTAACTCGGCTTCCGTCATCGATATGGATCAGGAGCGTCACAACTTCCCGTGGTCTGGGTCGTATACGCCCGACGGCTCCGCCGTTGCGTGGAGCAAGGTCGATGCGGCGAACGGCAACACGTCGCTTCCTGGTTCCTCGTGGGCTATCTATGGTTCTGTCGAGAATGCTGTCGCGGGCAAGGACGCTATCGTGACGGTGACTGACGGTGGCGCAAATGATTACGCTTCGGGTGATGGCAAGCTTCAGTTCAACTATCTGAACCAGAAGGCAAACATCGGCAATTCCAACGATACCAACTACTTCACGTATTACATCAAAGAGGAGACGGCGCCGGCTGGCTACCAGAAGTCAGACACCATCTACTATGCCACTATGAACAATACTGGCGAGAAGCCGAACTACGTTCAGGGTTACGTGGATGAGAACGGCAAAAATGTTCCGTTCGAGAATAACCCCACAGGTGCCATTCCCAACACCAAGATCATCACCGGTACGGTGTCTTGGACCAAGGTGGGGGAGGGCGACACAAAACACACTCCTTTGGCTGGTTCTGAGTGGAAACTCACCAAGACTAATGACGCCGATGGTGCGGCCGTTAACCAGTCCTGGACCGTGATAGATCAGGTGAGCGACCAGTCGACTTCGAGCGATACCACGTGGGTAGACACCGACACCGCGCCTGGCAAGTTCAAGCTCGAGGGCCTGCTGCCGGGCACGTACACGCTTGTTGAGACCCAGGCTCCGTTTGGCTACGAACTGAACAAGAACACCTACAAGTTCACGGTGGACAGCACAAACGGCTCCATTACGTGGAAAGAGAACGAGCAGTCGAGCATCGATAGTGGCACTACGTACATCTCCGACAAGTGCAGTGCTACGTCCGTGAAGATCCCGGTGACCAAATCCGTTCGCAATACGGATTGGCCGAAGGATGCTGACGACAACTATGTGCCGTTCGAGTTCAGCATTGTGGCTACGGGTGACTATGCAGCCAAAGCCCCCATGCCCGAATCGCCCAAGATTTCTGTTGCCCCAAAGGCAAAGGAGACCGACGCCGACAAGCTCAACAACATCACGGCGACCTTTGGCGCCATGACGTTCAACAAGTCGCACCTGTCCGATACCCTCGGTACGGCGGGTGACTACGCCAGGACCTACACCTACACGGTGAAGGAGGTCGCGCCTACCACCGGTGCCATCGATAAGCTCCGCTACTCCAAGGCCGAGTACCAGGTTGCCGTCACGGTGGAGGCCGAGCTGAATAAGGCCGGCAAGTACTCCGGCCTCACCACTTCCACCACGGTCACGCAGATGAAGGACGACATGGGCAACGCCCTGGGTGAGAACGGGCAGGGCGTCGTGGTTCAACCCTCCGCCGCCGCGCCCGACGCCATTCCCGCCTCCACCTTCACCAACACCTACTCCACCACTCTGCCTCTTTCTGGTATGTCGGGCGTCACTCTGACGTACCTTGCCGGCGTGGCGATGCTTTGCGTCGCTGCAGCCTGGATGCACGTTCGTCGCAAGGCGAGCGCGAGGGGAGGTGAGCGTCGTGAATAAGAAAGTTTGCTCCTTCCCGATCTTGTTTGCGCTGCTTGCCCTCTTGATCGGCACCTGCGCGGTTGTGTTCCCCGCTTCCGCGCAGGCCGCGCCGACCTCGACCGGTTCCATCACGGTGAGCGGCACCGTGGCGCGCAGCTACGATGCCTACCAGATCTTCAGCGCCAACGTTATCGACGACAGCGGCGACGCCAAGATTGCTACCGACCTCGCCTGGGCAAGCGACGCCGTGCGCGACGCCGCGCTGCCCGTGCTGCACAGCGCCGGCATGCCCAATTCCCAGACCACCGCGCAGGAAGCTGCCGAGTGGCTCAACACCGATTCCCACCTTACGAGCGCACTGAGCGTACAGCTCGCTCGTTCCCTCCAGAGCTCTGCCGCCGAGTCCGTGGCCCTTAACGCGGGCACGACGGCCGAGCTGCCCTGCGGCTACTGGCTCATCGTCGCCAAAGACGACGCCATCTCCCAGAACGAGGCCGGCACCGCCCCGGTCATGGCCCTGGTCGGCGGCAGCGCCGTCACCGTCAAGCCCAAGGCGGCGACCCCCAAGGTCCAAAAGCATGTGCTGGAGGACAGCACTGCTGCCTGGCAGAAGGCCGCCGACGCCACGGTCGCCGACGACCTGTACTGGCGCCTCTCGGCCACGGTCCCGGCGGGTCTTACCGCCTACGACACCTATACGGTGCGGTTCGTTGACACCATGAGCGCGGGGCTCGACCCCTCCAAGGTGGCCGCGAGCATGCGCGTGTACGTGGCGGCGGGCGCGGACGGCGGCTTTGACGCCGTCCAGACCGGCAAGGACGGGCGCGCCGGCACCGAGCCCGCGAAGGGCTGGGCCGACATCACGGCCCAGTGCGCCACCAAGGTAGCGGCCGACGGCAAGACCTTCACCGTGCGCACCGGCGACCTGGTCGCCGCGCTCGGCGGGGCCGACGCCTTTACCGCGGGTGCCCGCGTGGTCGCCGTGTACAATGCGCCGCTCAGCAGCGCTTGCAACCACGGCATCGCGAAGGGCAACCCCAACGAGGTGTACCTGCGCTACCCGCGCTCTCCCTTTGCCGACCAGTCCGGCGACGCCGGCTTCACCCGCACGCCGAGCGACGATGCGTGCGCCTACACCTGGGATCTCGCGCTCACCAAGCGCGGCAGCGACGGCGACAAGCCGCTGCCCGGGGCGGTCCTGAGCATCGCCGACGACCGCGGTCGCACGCTGGCGGCCGACGGCACGTGGGATGCAGAAGGCAAGGCCACCGTCACCACGGGCGAGGACGGCCGCGTGACCGTCTCGGGCGTGGACTCGGGCAAGCTGGAGGTCCGCGAGCTCAAGGCGCCCAAGGGCTACACCGCCTTCGAGGGCACGCGATCCGTGACGGTCAAAGCCGAGGGCCTGGACGTCGACCAGGTGGCCGCCGCCAAGCCCAAACTCACCATCACGGCCGAGTCGCCCCTGCGCGCCGACAGCGCGGACGGGTCGACGGGCAGCCTGGAGGCGTCGCTCATCAACACGCCCACCGGCACACCCCCTAGCATTATCACCGGAGGCTTTATGCCCTCGACTGGCGATATGGCAATGTACGCCGCGGCCGCCGCAGCGGTCGCCGGAGCCGCGCTCATCGTGGCCGCGCTCCTGGTCAAGCGGGGAGGTGGCAGCCATAAAGAGTAGCTGGCAGCCCCACAGAGAGCGGGGCGAGACGTAGCGAAGTAAATGCTAAGACACAGACAGATGATGACCGATCGAATGAGTTACGAAATAGAAAGCAGAGGAAAGAAGATGCACATGAACAAGAACATCGCACGCCTGGCAGTAACCGCCGGCCTCACCGCAGCGTTGAGCTTCGGCGGAGTCATGGCCCCGGTGACCATGGCGTTTGCCGAGGGAACGGGGTCGACCGTCACGTTCGAGGACGCCGATTACGCTGCGTCCACGACCTACAAGGGTATCCAGATCTTCAAGGCAAAGGTCACGACGACCGGTGGGAATACGACGGTGAGTAGCATCGAATGGGCCAGCTCCGATGCCCAAACTGCTGTCGTAAACGCCATCAAGAAAAAGGATGAATCCTACAAAAGCGAGAACGCACAGGATGCTGCCGATTGGCTTAGCACCAAATCTGGAGTTACCGGGACCGATTCGAAGGTTGCTAGCGACAACGTTCTCAGTCTAATCGCCGATGGCCTGAAGAACAGCACCACCTGGAAGGTGACGAGCGAGGGCAGTGCATCCCTTTCCGGACTCGGCGCCGGCTACTGGCTCTTCCTCACCGCTACTCCCGGTAGGCTTGCTGACAAGTCGACCGATGTGTTCACCTCTCCCGTCTACGCCATGATCGACGGCGTGAGCGCGACGACCATTACGCCAAAGAAGGGCGTGCCCACTGTCAAGAAGAAGGTCCTCGACGATGCCGACGCCGCCGATGCCACCGACATTAAGGACTCCAACAAATGGAAGGATGTCGCCGATTCCCAGATCGGCCAGGAAGTTAACTACAAGCTTACCGGCACGATTGCCAGCAACTACGCTACCTTTGGCACGTATGCTTACAAGTTCACCGACGGGCTTTCCAATGGCCTTGACTATGTCAAAGGCTCGGTTAAGGTGTACGCGCTGAACGGCGAGACTTACAGCGAGATTGAGTCGAGCAATTATACCGTGACGGGTGCTGATGCTAGCAACAACAACACGCTGACGGTCGAGTTCAAGACCGGAGACGGCAAGAAGGGCCTCAAGGACGTCGCGAGCGTGACCGCCGACACCAAGATCGTTGTCTTCTACAAGGCAAAGCTCAACGGCAACGCCGTGATCGGCAACGCAGCCGACGGCAACAAGTGCGGCAACCCCAACACCGTCAAGCTCGAGTACTCCAACAACCCGTATGCCGAGGACACGGGCGAGACGATCGAGGATACCGTCGCCGACTTCGCTTTCAGGCTCAACCTCAACAAGGTCGACCAGGGCACCGAGAAGGGCCTTGCGGGCGCCGTCTTCACCATCCAGTCCGCTGATGCGAACACTCAAGACCAGTATATCGCCTCGAAGGACGACCCCACCGCGGGCGTCGTCGCGGGCCAGCTCGTGACCGTTGCCGACGTCAACCACCTGCCTGACTACGTGACGTTCACGTCCGACAAAGACGGCAAGATCCCCGTCTCCGGCCTCGACGCCGGCTCCTACAAGGTGACCGAGGTCAAGGCCCCCGGCGACTCCTACACCAAGGCCAAACCCTTCATCTTCAAGATCACCCCGACGTATGACGACGCGACCATGAAGGTGACGGAGCTTAAGGCGGAGGTTTCCGAGTCCGAAAAGGGCCGCGACGACATCGCCTTCGGTACGCTTGACGACACTGCCGGTGACAACAAACTGAACGGCACGGAAGGCACCGGCACCAACGCCGCCACCGGTGAGATCACCATCAACGTCGGCAACACCAAGTCCGTCGGCCTCCCGCTGACCGGCCTTAATGGCGTGACCTTCACTTGGATCGCTGGTGGCGCGGTGCTGTGCATCGGCGTGGCACACCTCATCCGCAGCCGTAAGCAGGCTGAGGAGTCCGAGCAGGAGTAACGCTCGCTCACCCATCCCTTTGGCAGGTGGGATGTGATGGCCATGAGACTTGCGGACACTTTTCTCGTTCATCGACGTTCTTGCTTTGCCATTCTCTTTTCGGGGCAGACTCCGCACTGGAGTCTGCCCCGTTTTTTGGCAACGCAGCCAGGCTCCATTGCCCGATGGATCAAGCGTATGAATATCGAACAGATGTTTGCAAATATTGCGTTTACCAGCTGTAAGTGCGAGTGCTCGCAGTAAAATACCCCTGCGACGCATCCCGTGCGCGGGCGGCCGACGACTCGATCGGAGGTCCCCAAATGCTGAAATTCCTTAACGCGCTCGCCGCCCTCGCGGCGGTGGGCACGTTCGTCATCGCGTTTCTTGACTCGTATGAGGTTCGGTTTAAGGTCCGTAGGCGCACGCGCGGTGCGGACGGTGGACGGCATTTGCGCCGAAAGCGCAAATAAGAATGCCCGGGGGTCGGATCCCGGGCATTTAACAAAAACTGAAAACTAGGCCGCCCGCGCTCTCGTACACTTACGCGGGGTGCGTCGTTTTCTATTGACATTGTATCCCGAATCGCCCCGCCGATTCGGGACATTTTGAAAACGCAAATATGGGCTTAGGCACGAACGGTATCTCGTCAATTTCGAAAATTATGTATAATTCCAATACAAACTGGAATCGAACGAAAACAATGGAAATGAACGAAGCACTAATCTACTTACAAGAAGCACTAGGCCTCTCCGCCAAGACCAAAACTTGGCCTGGATCCGCACGCTTGCCGCTGCATCTGCGGGCGATTGAAGTCCGCGCTGTTGACGCAAACGGTTTTTCGTTTTTGCTTGCAAGTTTGCCTACTGGCGTCGGGCTTCCCGAGGCTAAGAGGGTCTATAGTCAGCTAGCCTTGCGTGCGGAGACTCCTGTTGTCGTTTCGTTTCCTGATGCCGATGCACGTCAGCGCAAAGCATTGGTCGCACAAGGGATTCCGTTTGTTTGCCCCGGCAGACAGGCTTTTCTTCCATTTATGGGCACGGCCTGCACGGAGAGGGGCAGTGTCCGGTTTCGCAATCACGCGACCAAGATGTCACCCAACGCGCAGGCTGCCGCAATCTGGGGAGCAGCCCAGGAGCCATATCGCCCCTATGACCTTTGTCGTGCGCTTGGGATTTCGGCAAGCCGCGCGAGCGAGGCCATAACCGAGCTTGTTGACAGGGGGCTCGCGAGGCGCGAGCGTCGCGAGCGACGTGTCGTCGTGTTCCCTGTTGCCGTCGAACTTCTGCTCAGCGAGCACATGGCAGAGCTCTCCTCGCCTGTCTCGAAGGTCTTTTTTGCAAGGAAGACGCAGCAGATCGACTATCTTGTTGACGCCGGGGAGACGGCGCTCGCTGCGCGTTCGATGCTCGCTGCGCCGGACATGGAACAAAAGGCCGTCTTAAGAAGTGCATGGCGTCAACTGAGCGACCTCGAAGTTGCAGACGGGGAGTTGCCGGATAACGAAACGGCGATGATTCAAGTGTGGCGCTATGCACCCGTGTTTGCCGGCTTCTCCCGTGTCGACGACATTTCGCTTGCGCTATCTTTGGCGGCAATCGACGATGAGCGAATTCAGCTCGAAGTCGATCGCATGTTTGGAAAGGAATATCCATGGCAAGAAGCGCTGTAGAGGGTCTCCAAGAATTCGAACCGTAGGCGGCGTTTCGGTCCTAGTTGCGTTGTCCGGCGCATGAGCGCGCTAATCGGCTATTATTTGTTTAGACAACTTGAGTTGTAGAGGAGTGACCGGCCATGGTGCAGGGCGCCAAACATATGAAGAGCAATAACGCCGCGGCTAACGGTGGCTCAAGCCCTCAGCCCAAACCTCAACCAAAGCCCAAGCGCCGCCGCAAGCGGCTGCCGCGCTGGGCCGACCGGCTCATCACCATCGTCATCATCCTTATTGGCGTGGGCCTTATGACCTGGCCGTGGATCTTGGACCGGCTCGAGGCCTCGGGCGTGTTCAACCAGATCAGCACCGTGTCTAGCACCGTGGACGCACTGTCTGCCGAGGAGCGCGAGCGCATCCTGCTTCAGGCGCGCTCCTTTAATGAACAGCTGGCGGGCGAGGCCACCGAGCTTCCCGCCGACCAGATCGAGCCCTACGCTCAGCAGCTCATCTTTGACCGAGACCCCATGATGAGCTGGGTCGAAATCCCTTCCATCGACGTGAGCATGCCCATCTACCACGGCACGAGCGAGGAAGTCCTTATGGCGGGCGTCGGCCACCTGGAGGGCACGAGCCTGCCGGTAGGCGGCACCTCGACGCATTGCGTGCTCACCGCGCACTCGGGCATGCGCAACCTGAGCATGTTCGACGACATCCACTCGCTGGAGCCCGGCGACCTGGTGCTGCTGCACACCATGAACAAGACGCTCGCCTACAAGATGGTGGACTCCGAGGTGGTGCTGCCCGAGGAGATGGAGTCGTTGACCATCGAGCCCGGCGCCGACAAGGTGACGCTCGTCACTTGCACGCCCTACGGCGTGAACGACCATCGCCTGCTGGTGCACTGCGTGCGCACCAAGTACAACAAGAAGGACGTCGACAAGCAAAAGTCGCTGGCCGGCCGCCACTGGGGCAAGCGCGAGTTTGCCGTGCTCATCGTGGTCGTAGCCATTGTGCTGTTGCTGCTGGACATCGTGATCCACACGGTCCGCAAGCGCCGCAAGGCCAAGGCCTCGGCATAAGACATTCTCCAGAACTACCACAATGGGGATAGGCACCTTTGTGGTGGTCGGGGGCTTCCAAACCATCACAACATTCGATGAAAATCTCGATTTTGGCGAAAAGTGTCGAATGTTGTGATGCTTTTCGTTGCGGGCGAGACGGTCTTCGCTGTGGGCGAGACGGTTCTCATTGCGGACAGTACGGTTTTCGCTACGGACGGTGCGGTTTCGCTGCAGAACCCCCGGCCCGCCGCCTGTCAACCTCCGCCCTCGTTACGTTTTCGCTGCATTTGGGTAAAGCACCTGCTCCAAGCGGCGTTGCCTTGTATACTAGAGCGGTTTATCTGTTATGCGGAAGGGAGCGCCTATGGCACTCAGCGAGAAAGACGTGCGCGGCATCGCCGAGTACGCAAAGATCGCACTGACCGATGACGAGCTCACCCAGATGACGTCCTACATGAACGACGCCGTCCAGATGCTCGAGCCCGTCTTGCAATATGACTTGCCCGACGTGGAGCCCACGTTCCATCCCATCGGAAGCCTGTCCAACGTGATGGGCGACGACCTGCGCGAGCCCGAGCGCGATCTGCCGCTCGACGTCGCGCTCGAAAACGCCGGCAGCGCGCGCGACCGCTACTTCCGCGTGCCGTCCATTTTGGGAGAGGGGGAGAGCGAGTAATGGCGCAGAGCTTCGATTCCCTTACCGCCGCCCAGATCGCCGCGGGCGTTGCCGCCGGCGACTTTACCGCTACCGAGGTGGCCCAGGCCTCCCTTGCCGCCATCGAGGCGCGCGAGGGCGGGGTCCAGGCATTCCTGCAGGTGGCGCCCGAGCTTGCGCTCGAGGCCGCTGCGCGCGTGGATGCCGACCGTGCCGCCGGCAAGCCGCTGCCCCCGCTTGCGGGCGTGCCGCTGGCCATTAAGGACAACATGAACCTTGTGGGCACGCGCACCACCTGCGCTTCCCACATGCTCGGGGACTACCAGAGCGTCTACACCGCCACCTGCGTCCAGCGCATGCTCGATGCCGGCTGCCTGCCCATGGGCAAGGCCAACATGGACGAGTTTGCCTTTGGCAGCTCTACCGAGAGCTCGGCCTTCCACCGCACCAACAACCCTTGGGATACCGAGCGCGTGCCCGGCGGCTCCTCGGGCGGCTCCGCTGCCGCCGTCGCCTCGGGCGAGGTCGCGCTCTCGCTGGGCTCGGACACCGGCGGCTCCATTCGCCAGCCGGCGTCGCTGTGCGGCGTGGTGGGCTTTAAGCCCACGTATGGTGCCGTGAGCCGTTACGGCGTGGTTGCCTTTGGCTCGTCGCTCGACCAGGTGGGACCCTTTGGCCGCACGGTCGAGGATGTCGCGCTGGCCATGAACGCGCTTACCGGCGCGGGCCACGATCCGTATGACTGCACCAGCCAGGATTGTGCCGTCGACTTTACCGAGCACCTCAACGACAGCATCGAGGGCAAGCGCGTGGGCATCATCCCCGCGTTTATGGAGGCCGAGGGCCTGACGCCCGAGGTCAAGGCCGCTGTTCAGCGTGCCGCCCAGGAGCTGCAGAACCAGGGCGCCGAGCTGGTCGAGGTCGACCTGCCGCACCTGGATGCCGCCATCGCCGCCTACTACGTCATCGGCCCGGCCGAGGCGTTCTCCAACCTGGCCCGTTTCGACGGTATTCGCTACGGCTATCAGGAGGAGGGCTGCGCCAACCTGTCCGACCAGAGCTCGCTTTCGCGCGCCCACGGCTTTGGCGCCGAGGCCAAGCGCCGCCAGATGCTCGGCGCCTACCTGCTGAGCTCGGGCGTGTACGACAAGTACTACTACGCCGCACAGAAGGCCCGCACGCTCATCACGCAGGACTACGACGCCGCGTATGCCAAGGTGGACACCATCCTCATGCCCGCCTCGCCGCGCACGGCCTTTAAGTTTGGCGAGATCAGCGACCCCACGCAGATGTATCTCTCCGACCTGTACACCATCTCGCTCAACATTTGCGGCAACGGCGGTATCTCGGTGCCGCTGGGCCTGGGCGAGGACAGCAAGCTGCCCGTTTCTGCCCAGCTGGTGGGACCTGCCTTTAAGGACCGTCAGCTGCTCACGTTTGCCCGCGCCCTGGAGCGCGGCTTTGCCGATGCCGCCACGGGTGCGCCCGCGCTTTCCGTCGCGCCCGATTTTGCCGGGAAGGGAGGCGAGCTGTAATGAAGGAGCTTTCCGAGGTCCTGCAGGATTGGGAGGCCGTGATCGGTCTGGAGATCCATACCGAGCTCACCGCACTCGATACCAAGATGTTCTGCAACTGCAAGCTCAGCCACGATGACGAGCCCAACGCCAACGTGTGCCCGGTGTGCCTGGGCCTGCCCGGCGCCCTGCCGGTGCCCAACAAGCGCGCCATCGAGAGCATCGTCAAGGCCGGTCTCGCCACCAACTGCGAGATCCAGCGCCACTCGATGTTCTACCGCAAGCACTACTTCTATCCCGATATGGCCAAGAACTTCCAGACCACGCAGGGTCCGGTCGCCTTTGCCATGTATGGTCACCTGGATCTGGACGTGACCGGTCGCGGTGCCGCCGAGCGCCCCGACTGCGCATTTGGCGAGGCCGAGGCTCAGAGCCTGGCGAGCGCCTCGGCCAATGCCGAGGGCCTGTCCACGTCCATGACGTCGACCATGCGCGAGGGCAACCAGCGCGCCGGCCATCTGGCCAGCTACGACGCGTCCAACCTGCAGATGCCCGAGCGTCGCGAGGACGGTTCCTACACGGTGCCCATCCGCATCCTGCGCATCCACATGGAGGAGGATGCCGCCAAGATGGTGCACGTGGGCGGTGCCGAGGGTCGCATTACCGCCGCTGCCGAGTCGCTCGTCGACTACAACCGCTGCGGCACGCCGCTGATTGAGCTCGTCACCGAGCCCGATCTGCGCACGCCCGAGGAGGCTCGCCTGTTTATGGAGAAGCTCCGCCGCATCTTTGTGACGCTGGGCATTTCGGACTGCTCCATGGAGAAGGGTTCCATGCGCTGCGATGGCAACGTGTCGCTGCGCCGCCGCGGCGAGACCAAGCTGGGTACCAAGACCGAGCTCAAGAACCTCAACTCGTTTAAGAGCCTGCATGACGGCCTTGCCTACGAGATCTGCCGTCAGGCCGAGGTGCTCGAGGAGGGCGGCATCATCTATCAGGAGACCCGCCACTGGGAGCCCAGCCGCAAGCGCACCGTGGTCATGCGTGTGAAGGAAACGGCCGACGACTATCGTCTGTTCCCCGATCCCGACTTGGCGCCGTTCGACCTGGACGACGAGTTTATCGATCGTTGCCGTGGCGAGATCCCCGAGCTGCCCGATGCCAAGCGCGCTCGTTTTGAGGCCGACTTTGGCATTAAGACGGCCGACGCCGAGCAGATTGCCGGCGACCCGGAGTTTGCCGAGTTCTTTGAGGCCGCCGCTGCCGGTATGGCTGGCAAGGAGGCCCAGACGGTCGCAAACCTGCTGGTCAACGAGATGATCGCCTACCTTAAGGGATCGGGTGTGTCGCTCGCCGAGTCCGGCATCGCGCCGGCTCAGGTGACAGCCCTTGCCAAACTGCTGGCGACTGATGCCATCAGCTCCAACCAGGCGCACGAGGTCTTTGAGGCCATGGCCCAGACCGGCGACGACCCCAACAAGATTGTCGACGAGCGCGGTATGCGTCAGGTGAGCGATGCCGGCGCGCTGCAGCCGATTGTGGACGAGGTGCTGGCAAACTGTGCCGATCAGGCGCAGCAGTACCGTGACGGCAACCAGAAGGTCATCGGCTTTTTGGTGGGCCAGTGCATGAAGGCGAGCCGCGGCAAGGGTAACCCCAAGCTCTTCAACGAGTTGCTGAGAACGTCGCTCTCGTAGCTGCGAGGCCGGGGAAGCCCCGAGTCGCCGGGGTATTTCCTCCAAATATCAAACAGTCCTATGCAAGACGAAGGCCACATTTAGTGGCCTTCTTTGCATGCGGAACTCATTTGGAGCAAACACCCCGGCGACTCGGGGCTGCCCCGGCCAGACGACTCGGCCGTTCGGGTCAGGCGGGGCTGAATGGAATTTGGTGAATGAGGGCGCCGTTGGCGCCTTCATTCTTTATATATGTTGGGAACGCCAGGCGGTGGGGGTGGTGCCGGTGTGTTGCTTGAAGGCTTGGGCGAAGGCGGCCTGCTGAGGGTAGCCTAGACGCTCTGCCACCTGCGCTATCGTGAGCGAGCTATCGGCCAAAAGGTCCTGTGCTCGTTCCATACGGCGTCTGCGAATGTAGGCGCCCAGGGACTCGCCAGTTTGGGCCTTAAAGGTGGCGCATAGCTTGGAGCGGCTTGTATAGAGCCTCTCGGCCACTTCGTCGACACCCACACGCCTGCCTTTGTCGAGCTCGCACTCAATCATCGCCGTTGCTTCTTCGGCAATGGTTATGCTGACGTGTGTGTCTGCCGCCTGCCGCGCCTGCTTGTGGGCCGCGCGCGAACAGGCGAGCTCCGCGACCATGGTCTCTACGATGCCTTGCATATAGACGTGTCCGCCTACGGTGCGGGCGCGGTCCTCGTTAATCCGGTGCAGTGTGTGGCAGATGGCGGACGTCGCTTCCTCGTGCCATGGCTCGGCAAACGCCTCAAAGACCCCTGCGAACTCGGTGGGATAGCGGTGCTCCAGTTCGTCAAAATATCCAGGCAAAAAGAGCACCGAGCGCGAGTGATAGAGCTGCCCTGCAAACAGTGGGCTTAACTCCTCGCCACAGTTATCTTGGATAAAGCTGCACACGGCATTGTTTGGCCACGGCCCATGCAGGGGTTTAAGGTTCGCAGGCGTTATGCCGGCTTCGGGCATGCACATGAGCGTGGGCGCGCTGACCTCGCTCACGCACGCGTACGGTTCGGGTGTGTATTCGGCTAGGTGCATGTTGTGCATCGGGGTAATGAAATGCTCCATGACGATGCAGGTAGGGGAGAGGGGCATGATCCATGCGCGTCCGTGCGCCCGATCGTTTGCCACCTCGCCGGTAAAGATGGCACCCTTGCCGGAGAACTCCAAGCCAAACTGCTCAAACTGCGGTGCGTAGAGCTCGGTTATATCGGTTGCCGCCCGCCGCATTTTCAAAAGCGTCCCCTTCATTTGCGAAAACGTCCACGCCTGGCCCAATTGTGTGCCTTGGCTAACACGCCCATGATAAGTTTCTTACGGTTAACTCTCAAGCCGTTAGAAAGGAATCTCATGGCAAAGGGATCAAAAAAGGAAGGCGGCGGCATCGGCGAGCTGCTTGCATATGCCGGTGACCGTAAATTCCTAACGTATTTGGGCATGGCCCTCTCGGCGTTCTCGCAGCTGCTGAGCTTTGGCCCGTACGTGTGCATCTGGCTTGTTGCGCGAGATCTTATCGCCGTGGCGCCCAACTGGAGCGAGGCCGCCGACATCGCGATGTATGGTTGGTGGGCTGTTGGTTTTGCCCTGGCAAGCATCGTGGTCTATTTCGTGGGACTCATGTGCACGCACCTGTCCGCGTTTCGCTGCGCATCCAATATCCGCAAGGCTACGAGCGAGCATCTGCTTAAGCTGCCGCTCGGCTACTTTGACACGCACGCCACCGGTGAGCTGCGCCGTATCGTAGACGGCTGCGCCGCCTCCACCGAGACGCTGCTCGCGCACATGCTGCCCGATATCGCCGGTGCCACCGCCATGGTCGTGGGCCTGCTTGTGCTGCTATTTGCCCTCGATTGGCGTTTGGGCGCGGCATGCTTAATCTCGGTCGTCGTTTCGTTTTGCGCCATGGCCACCATGATGAGCGGCAAGGGCGCCGAGTTTATGAAGGCTTACATGGGCGCGCTGGTCAAGATGAACAAGACCGGCACCGAATACGTACGCGGCATCCCCGTGGTCAAGGTCTTCCAGCAGACGGTCTACTCCTTTAAGGCGTTTCACGATGCGATCGCCGAATACGCCGACATGGCGCAAAGCTATGCGGGCACGTTTTGCCGAGGTCCGCAGGTGCTCAACCTTACCGCGCTCAATGGCCTCGTGGCATTTCTTTTGCCCGTGGCGTTGCTGTTGGCGCCGGGCGAGACGGACTTCGCGCACTTTATGGTCAACTTCACGTTTTACGCGATCTTTTCGGCCGTGGTGCCGACGGCCATGACCAAGCTCATGTTTGTGGGCGAGGCGTCTCAGATGAGTGCCGATTCGCTGGCTCGCATCCGAAGCGTTATGGATTCCAAGCAGCTCTCCGTGCCTGTCCAGCCCAAGCACCCTGCCGGCGGCGATGTGCGCTTTGAGGACGTGAGCTTTACCTACGAGGGTGCCGAAGCGCCTGCCGTCGATCATGTGAGCTTTAGCGTTCCCGCAGGTAGCACCCTTGCGTTGGTTGGTCCCTCGGGCGGCGGTAAGTCAACCTGCGCAAGCCTGATCCCGCGTTTTTGGGATGTTTCCTCGGGTCGTGTGCTCGTGGGCGGCGTAGACGTTCGCGACATGGACCCGCACGAGCTCATGGACCAGGTCGCCTTTGTGTTTCAGACCAACCAGCTGTTCCGCCAAACACTTGCCGATAACGTGCGCGCCTCCAAGCCTGGGGCCACTGACGACGAAGTGCGCGCGGCCCTCTCCGCGGCCCAGTGCGACGATATCGTGGCCAAGCTCCCGCAGGGCATCAATACCATGCTCGGTGCCGGCGGGGCGTACCTTTCGGGCGGCGAGGTCCAGCGTGTGGCGCTCGCCCGCGCAATCCTTAAAGACGCGCCCATCGTGGTGCTCGACGAGGCCACGGCCTTCGCCGACCCCGAGAACGAGGCGCTCATCCAGCGTGCCTTTAGCAAGCTGGCGGCGGGTCGCACGGTCATTATGATTGCGCACCGACTCTCGACTGTGGTGGGCGCAGACCAAATCGTGGTGCTCAACCAGGGCAGCGTGCAGGAGTCGGGTACCCATGCCGAGTTGCTGTCCCAAAAGGGTCTGTATGCCAAGATGTGGGCCGAATACGAACAGGCCGCGAGCTGGAAAATCACTGCAGCGACCGCGGATGCCGCCGTCACGAAGGGAGGCGAGGCCTAAATGTTCGCCTCATTCCAAAAGAAGTATTTCCTATCCGATAAAGGCGTCGCCGGCGTAAAACGCGGCATTTTCTGGACCGCGCTCACCAATCTCATTACCATGGCCGGCATGGGCTTATTGTTCCTGGTCATGGCCGGTTTTGTCGAACATCTCGCCACCGGTGCCGATCTGCCGGATGCCCTGCCGATTGTGGGCGGCCTCCTGGTCTTTTTCGTGTTGCTCTTTGCCTCTAACTGGCAGCAGTATTACTACACCTACTGCATCTTTTACGAGGAGTGCGGCAAGCAGCGTATGGAGATTGCCGAGCGCTTGCGCAAGCTGCCGCTGTCGTTTTTTGGCCGTCGTGATCTGGCCGATTTAACCGAGACCATCATGGGCGACGTCCAGGCCATGGAGCACGCCTACAGCCACGTGCTGGGAGAGCTTTGGGGTGCCATCATCGCAAGCGCCATTGTGTTCGTGGCGTCGCTGTTCTTTTGCTGGCAGCTGGCGATCGCGGCGTTTTGGAGCGTGCCCGTGGCCTTTGCCGTGCTGTATCTGACACGCGGCCCCATGACCCCGGTGTTCGACCATGTGCGCGCCGAGAAGGTCAAGGTTACCGAGGCGATCCAGGAGACGCTCGACTGCGTGCGCGAGATCCGCGCCACCAACCAGGAGGCTCATTATCTTGAGGGGCTCAACGCCGTGATCGATGCCGAGGAGCGCGAGACCACCAAAGGCGAGCTCGCCAATGGGCTTTTGGTCAACTCCGCCTTTGCCATCCTGCGCTTGGGGATTGCCACCACGTTGGTCACGGGCGCTGCGATGGTCGCCTCCGGCCAGGTCGACTTTTTGATGATGTTTGCCTTCCTGCTTATGGTGAGCCGCATCTATGCGCCCTTTGATCAGGCGCTGATGCTGATGTCCGAGCTGTTTGCCGCCGAGTCGTCGGCCAAGCGCATGCGTTCCATCATGGAAGAGCCCGTGGCGCGGGGCAGCGAGCAGTTTGAGCCCGTAGGCCACGATGTGGTGTTCGATCACGTGGCATTTGGCTATGGTGCGGGCGAGGACGGCCGCGCCGGCGAGAAAGTTCTTACCGATGTGAGCTTTACCGCCAAGGAAGGCGAGGTCACGGCACTGGTCGGTCCTTCGGGCTCCGGTAAGTCCACGGTGAGCCGCCTGGCCGCGCGCTTTTGGGACGCCACCGAAGGCACGGTCACCGTGGGCGGCGTGGATGTTGCGAGCGTGGATCCCGAGGTGTTGCTGCGCGACTACGCCATTGTGTTCCAAGACGTGCTGCTCTTTGACGACACGGTGATGGGAAACATCCGCCTCGGGCGTCGTGGCGCCACCGATGAGCAAGTGCTTGCGGCTGCGCGTGCCGCCAACTGCGACGAGTTTGTGAGCCGCATGCCGCAGGGCTACAACACCATGATCGGCGAGAACGGCTCCAAGCTGTCCGGCGGTGAGCGCCAGCGCATCTCTATCGCCCGTGCGCTGCTCAAAGACGCGCCTATCGTGCTGTTGGACGAGGCGACGGCGAGCTTGGATGTGGAGAACGAGACCGTGGTTCAGCAGGCGCTCTCCCGTCTGCTTGCAGGTAAGACGGTTATCGTTATTGCCCATCGTATGCGTACGGTGGAAAATGCCGACAAAATCGTTGTACTCAAGGATGGTGTGGTTGCCGAGCAGGGCACTCCGGCGCAGCTCAAGGCGGCAGGTGGAGAATTCGCCCGCATGGTGGCGCTGCAAAAGGAAGCAGCTACCTGGCAGTTGTAAGAAGGGGCAAAGGGACAGTCCCTTTGTCACATTGACAATCGGTTACTCCGCATCGTTAATTTTCAAAAGGTTAGCCATGGCTGACCTAGATAGTTAGATAAAATTGAGATATTTCAAAAGCGTGCTCGAGCAAACTTGTTTACTCGGGTGCTGAGGCACCATGCCGCGTCCAATGCGGCAAAAGGGAGAAGCAACATGAAGAAGTCGACGTTCAATACCCTGCTTGTCGGTGGCGGTTTTCTGCTTGGCACGGCCGGCATCAAGCTGCTTACCAGCGCTCCGGTCAAGAATGTCTGCGTGCAGGGTATTGCGTGCGGTATGCGCATCAAGAACGGCTACCAGGACATGGTCGAGCAGGCCAAGGCTAATGTCGACGACATGGTTGCCGAGGCGGCTTACATCACCCAGAGCGAGGCCGCTGCTGACGAGGCAGCCGAGTAACGCTTCCAGGCACAAACTATGAGATTCTCGATTATTAGCGAGATCCCCGGCAGGACCCGTCTTCAATTGGCGGGTCCTGTGCCAGAGAGCGATCTCGATGCACTTCTTAAGCTTGGCGGCGACATCGACGGCGTGCACAAGGTGCGCGTCTACGGCCGCATCGGCCAGATGGCGCTCGAATACGATGAGCCGCGCCGCGCGAGCGTGCTCGACGCCTTGGGCGCACTCGATGCTCAGGCCATTGCCGACGCAAAGACAGGCTACGTGATGCAGCTTGAGCCACGCAAGCACAAGCTCGTCATGGATCTTGCCACACTTATCGGTGCCCATTACGCACGTCGCTGGTTCTTGCCGACGCCTCTGCGTGCGGTGTTTGTCGTGGCCGGTTACATGGCATTTTTGCGCGCTGCCCTTCATGAGCTCGCGCAGCCGCGCCTGACCGTTCCCGTGCTCGACGCTTCGGCCATCGGCATTTCGTTCGTCAAGCGTGATGTCGACACCGCGGGCCAGACGATGTTCCTGCTCAACGTGGGCGAGCTGCTCGAGGACTACACCCGCGCCATGAGCGAAAACGAGCTCATCAACTCGCTGCTCGATGTGCCCGACAAGGCGCAAAAGGTCGTCGGCGACACCGAGGTAAGCGTTGCCGCCACCGAGCTCGAGCCCGGCGACTTGGTCGCCGTGCGCACCGGCATGTCCATCTGCATCGACGGTGTTGTCGAGCAGGGGAGCGCTATGGTCAACCAGGCGACCCTGACCGGCGAGCCGCTGGCCGTCGAGCGCAGCGTGGGCGACGACGTGTTCGCCGGTACCGTCGTGGAAGACGGCGGCATCTTGGTGCGCGTGCGCGCCAATACGGCGCAAACCAAACTGCGCTCAATCGTCTCGCTCGTGCAGACGGCCGACTCGCTCAAGTCCGAGGGCCAGTCGCATATGGAGGACCTTGCCAACAAGATCGTCCCGTGGAACTTCCTGCTCGCGGGCCTGGTTGCGCTCACCACGCGCAGTCTCATCAAGACCTCCGCGGCACTGATGGTCGACTACTCGTGCGCACTCAAGCTCACGGGTTCCGTTGCCGTCATGACCGCTATGAGCGATGCTGCCAAGATGGGCGTCATGGTCAAGGGCGCGAAGTACTTTGAGTCGTTTGCCAAGGCCGACACCATTGTGTTTGACAAGACCGGCACGCTTACCGAGGCCCAGCCGCGCCTAGCTTGCGTGCTCACGACCGACGGCTGGAGCGAGGACGAGGTCCTGCGCCTTTCCGCTTGCTTGGAGGAGCATTTTCCGCATCCGGTGGCGCGTGCCGTGGTCAACGCCGCCCGCGAGCGCGGGCTCGAGCACCGCGAGCGCCATGCTGCCGTCGAGTACATCGTGGCGCACGGCATCGCTTCGTCCATCGAGGGGCGTCGCGCGATTATCGGCTCGGCACACTTTGTGTTTGAGGACGAGAGCGCGCAGCTCGAGGCCGACATTAAGGAGCAAATCGAGTCCCAGATGCAGGGCCTGTCGCCGCTGTATCTGGCGGTCGACGGCAAGGTCGTCGGCGTGCTCGGCATCGAGGATCCGCTCAAGGCCGGGGTCCGTGAGGCCATCGCCGACCTGCACGCGTTGGGCGTTAAGCATGTCGTTATGCTCACGGGCGACTCGGAGCGCACGGCCGAGCGCATTGCTCGCGAGGCAGGGGTCGACGAGTTTAAGGCCGAGCTGCTGCCCGAGGACAAGTACGCGTATGTGGAGCGCATTAAGGGCGAGGGGCGCCACGTTGCCATGGTGGGCGACGGTGTCAACGATTCGCCGGCGCTCGGTTTGGCCGACGTGGGCTTGGCGATGGGTGGCGGAAGCGACATCGCCAAGGAGGTCGCCGATATCATCCTGACCGATACGGATCTGGCCGCAATCGTGCGCCTGCGCCGCATGAGTCAGGGCCTCATTGATCGTCTGACGAGCTCCTACTCTAAGGTGATGCTCACCAACTCGGCGCTGTTGGCATTGGGTATTACCGGCGCGATTACCCCGCAGACGTCGTCGTTACTGCACAACGGCTCGACGATTGCCTACAGCCTGAGCAACGCGAAGGCTTACCTGCGTTAGCGCTTTTGCTTGAGTTAATGGCCTGCATTCGGACGGTGTTGCAGCCGCCAGAATGCAGGCCTTTTGCGTTTGACCGTGTGCTAGCAGCAATATATAGTTGTGCTAGCTAAGATAGCAGGAGTCGAAGGTGAGGTTGAGATGGGTGCTGTTAGCGGCATGGCGCAGGTGAACGTTCGCGTAGATCGCTCGGTTAAAGAGCGCGCCGAGGAAGCGCTGCAGCTTTCGGGCAGGTCACTGCCCGAGCTCATCAAAAAGGTGGTGGCCAAGGTCGCGCAGGGCGGTGGTTCGTGCGAGGAAGTGCTTGCGGCCGTCGACGACCGGCGGCAATCCGTCGCGCCCGATACTCCGTTCGCCGCATCATGGGCAGCGGCAGACCGGCTTTATGCAGATTTGGGCATCGCTACGTCGCCCGTATCCGACGATCGCGATTGGGACACAATCTATTCCGAAGCCATGGACGAGCGCTATCGCCAAAAGGAGATGATCCTGTGAGCGGGGCTCCCCTCAAAATAATGGTGGACGCCAACGTATGGGTTGATTCGTTTTGCGTCGACCATGCCGAGTCGCTTGCCGCGCGTGCGTTTATTGGGCAGGCGGCGGAGGCAGGGGCATTGATGTTCTTTCCGGTGCATATCGCCAAGGACGTGCTGTACGTTGTCCAACACGAGCTGAAGCGTAGCGTTCTTGCCAGTGGGGGAGCGCTCGACGAGGCATCTGCCCGTGCAATTGGCGATGCGGCGCTGGCGTTTGTTCGGAACATGACCGAAAACGCCACGGCCGTGGGTGCAGATGCGTCGGACCTTTGGCTGGCCGACAAATACTTAGCGCTCCATCGCGATTACGAGGACAACTTGGTACTCGCCGCATGCAAACGCGCGCAGGTCGATTACTTGGTGACCAACGATCGCAAGCTGCTCGAACATGCCGATCTTGCAGCAAAGACCCCGCGCCAAATGATGCCGATTCTTGCTTTGGCCGAACGCGGCGGCGCGGCTATCGGTTGACGCAAACTGTTTGCGGGCCTCTTGGACGACGATGCGCCAAGGGACCCGCGTCTGCTATTTACAAAAGCTCGGCCTTAATGGCGGGACTTTCTGCGAGCTGCTCGACTGCCTTTTCGTCGGAGCTGTCGAGTGCTGCCAGACTGCGGTAGACCCACTCGTTGACCTGGGTGTTCTTGACGCCTGCGGTCTGCATAAGGGCGCCTACCTCGCGGATTGCTGCGAGCAGATCGGCTTTGGGACCCGCGAGCTCGACCTCGATGCCGTGGTAGGCGGCCACGCCGCGGTTCTCACTCACGTGGTCGATAAAGCCCTCGACGGTTTCAAGCTGCTGGGCGAGAGCTGCATCATCGTCAGCGTCCAGCGCGACGAGTGCGTTCGATACCGTGAGGGCAGGATGTCCGCAGGGGACAAAGCCCTCGATGACATCCATAGCTTCGGTAATGGTTGAGCCCAGGCCTGCGAGGGCATTGACGAGTTGCTGCTTGGTATCCATAACGGTCCTTTCGACGGGTCAATTCTGCTTGGCGAAAATATACGTGACGCGATCGGTAGCAAAAGTGCGAAGTGCGGCGCACATTGGGGTCTTCACAGCTCGTGCATAGAACAGCTGTCCGCTTTCAGAACGTGGTAAGATAACACTCCACGAGCGGGGCTCGCCCCGTATGTTCCTTGAAAAGTCGACGGTTATCGGGTGTTTGCAGGCCCGATACCATCCAGACTTTCCCGACATCCGGGGGCGACTGGTTTCGACACGATAGCTCTGAGAGAGGAAGCAAGCCGAGGTCTCCTCGCCTCGTTAAACAGGGGTACCGTCAAATTGAATTGACAACAACTCTTCTTTTGAGCCTATGGCTCTCGCTGCTTAGTTTATAGCGGCGCGTCAACCCGGTGATTTCCCCGACACCGGCGCGACGTCATGTTAGGGGAATGCTCCTGCGCACGTAATCGGTATGGCGCGGGCTAAGACCGAACCGGTTGGGATGCCGCGAGCGTGTCGCTGCGCGCAAAGCGTCCGAGACTAAACCAGCGACTGAGCTTGGAGATGCCAATCAGGGGGCTTTCGTGGACCGGAGTTCGATTCTCCGCGCCTCCACCAATAGTTACAAGCAGGTAGGTAAACGCACCTACCTGCTTTTTTATTACTTATAGATACCGCGGAGAATCGAACTCTGTGCAGGGCGCGAGCGTTAAACAAACGCGGAGCGTTTGTAGCGAGCGGGCGAGGACGCCGGCAGGCGGCCGAAGCCGGTGCGTATTTGCGAAGCAAATACGCGGATTCTCCGCGCAAAGCTTCAACCCTATGCAGATGCGATGCCGATCGGACTGCAGCCTGCCATGCCCCGCATCAACGTCGCCCAAGGCGGAAAATCCATCCCAGAATTCCGACTCAGACTGGGATGCGGTTTCCGGATGACGTTTCAAGCGGAAAGCGCATCCCGGAATCCTCATTCGGAATGGGATGCAATTTCCAAATGAATGGCTAGCGGAAAGTTCATCCCGGAATCTGCGCTCAGAACGGGACACGCTTTCCCAACGGCGGTCCAAGCGGAAAGCGCATCCCGGAATCCCGCCTCAAACTGGGACGCGCTTTCCGCTTCACCTGCCGCCTCGAAAAACCTGCGCGCCCTCCATTCCAAAACTGGGTAGAAGAAAGTCAAAACGCAATCGCAGGAGGTCAATATGACTGCAGAAGATAAGGCAAAGAATGCCGGCAAGGTCGCGCTCGTTTTGGAGGGCGGCAGCTTCCGCGGGCAATTTACCGCAGGCGTGCTCGACGTCCTCATGGAGGCCGGTGTCGAAATTCCGGCGGTGTACGGCGTCTCGGCCGGTGCGCTCAACGGCGTCAACTACAAGTCGCACCAGATCGGCCGCACCAACCGAGTCAATTTGACCTTCTGCAACGACAGCCGCTACATGGGCGCCGCGTCGTTTGCGTCCACGGGTTCCATCGTGGGTTACGACTTTATCTTCAACGACGTCCAGGACCGCCTGGATCCTTTTGATAACGAGACGTTCGACGCCAGCCCTATCGAGATGTACGCCGTCGCGACGGACATGCTCTTTGGAACCGCCGCGTACCTGCCGGTCAAAAGCGCCGTGCTCGACCTCGACGCCGTGCGTGCCTCGACCTCGTTGCCGCTGGTGACGCCGCCGGTCGAGATCGACGGGCACAAATACGTCGACGGCGGCGTAGCCGATTCGGTCCCCATCGAGCACGTGCTGGAGGAGGCGGGCTTCGATCGCGCGGTTGTCATTGTCACGCAGGACCGCTCGTACGAGAAAAAGCCCTACGAGTTTATGCCTGCCGCGCGCGCCCGCTATGCCGACTACCCCTACCTGCTCGAGGCTATCGAGACGCGCCACGACCGCTATAACCTCCAGCGCATGCACCTGTGGCAGTATGAGCGCGAGGGCCGCGCGCTGGTCATCGCTCCGCAAAAGCCGGTCGAGGTCGGCCATGTCGAACACGATCCAGCAAAGCTGCTCGATCTGTATATTCAGGGTCGCCAGGAGGCAAAGCGTTTACTCGCGGAGATCCAGGAGTTTGTTGAGCGCTAGCGCTGCAACGTCACGGCTCGTGGATGACATGTGCAGAAACTCTGGTCGGAGCCAAAATACCTGTTGACTCGTACGGCGAGCGGGGTAATATGGACGGGTTACTTGCAGAGCCCCGTGAATCTCTGTAACAACACGTACTGTACATGGAGGAGTCTAAGTGATTTCGAAATCGACTCACTACGCCAAGCAGGGCGAGGTCCAGCGCAACTGGGTTCTCGTCGACGCCGATGGTGCTGTCCTGGGCCGTCTTGCCACCCAGATCGCAATGATCCTGCGCGGTAAGAACAAGCCCCAGTTCACGCCCAACAGCGACTGCGGCGACTTCGTTGTCGTCATCAACGCCGATAAGGTCCAGCTTACCGGTAACAAGGCCGACACGAAGACCTATTATCGCCACAGCGGCTACAACGGCGGCCTCAAGGCTGAGAGCTTCCGCCAGGCTATGGAGAAGCACCCGGAGAAGGTCATCGAGCGCGCCGTTCGCGGTATGCTGCCCAAGACCACCCTCGGCCGTGCCCAGATGACCAAGCTTAAGGTCTACGCTGGTGCCGAGCATCCGCATGCTGCCCAGAACCCCACGAAGATTGAGCTGGAGGCTTAAAGATGGCTGAGAACACCGTTGTCTACCAGGGTACCGGCCGTCGTAAGAACGCCGTCGCCCGCGTCCGTCTCGTCCCCGGCACCGGCAAGGTGACCATCAACAAGCGTGATGCCGAGCAGTATTTCGGCCGTCATCAGCTCGTTGAGAACGCCCTTGCTCCCTTCAAGGTGACCGACACCGCCGGTCAGTTCGACGTTATCGCTCTGTGCGATGGCGGCGGCATCTCCGGTCAGTCCGGCGCTCTGCGCCTGGGCATCGCTCGCGCTCTTCTGAACGCTGGCGATTACCGTGCTGACCTCAAGAAGGCCGGTTTCCTTACGCGCGATGCTCGCGTGGTCGAGCGCAAGAAGTACGGCCTCAAGAAGGCCCGCCGCGCTCCCCAGTTCTCCAAGCGCTAAGGTTTTATCTCCTTTCGAGATACAATGTACAAGCGGGGCCTGCCGATTCCTCGGCGGGTCCCGCTTTTCTTTTTCGACTAGGGTGGGCGGTTGCATATCGCCTGCTAGGGAAGGAGCGATCCTATGCCCCAGAACATCTTCGGTACCGACGGCGTCCGTGGCGTCGCCAATGCCGACCTCTCGTGCGACCTCGCGTTTCGCCTGGGCCGCGCGGCGACCAAGTTCCTTGGTCCGGATATCTGCGTCGGCCGCGACACGCGTCTTTCGGGTACCATGCTCGAGAGCGCTCTGACTGCCGGCATCATGGCCGAGGGCGGCCGTCCGCACTGCTGCGGCGTCATCCCCACGCCTGCCGTGGCGCTGCTCACCGTCCAGAACGAGCTCGACGGCGGCATCGTCATCTCTGCTTCGCATAATCCGCCGGAGTTCAACGGCATCAAATTCTTTAGCCGCAAGGGTATGAAGCTTCCCGATGCGGTCGAGGAAGAGATCAGCGCCTGGGTCATGTCCGAGGAAGTCATGGCTGCCGACACGCTGCCGACCGGTGCCGGCGTGGGCCACATCATCAAGATGAAGGACGCTCGCAAGGCATACGTCGACCACGCCATCGATACGCTTGATGGCCTGAGGCTCGATGGCCTGGTCGTTGCCGTCGACTGCGGTCACGGTGCTTCCTGCCAGACTACGCCCGCCGCGCTGCAGCGCCTGGGTGCCACGGTCCATGCCATCAACACCGATTACTGCGGCACCGACATCAATGTCGAGTGCGGCTCTACGCACCTCGAGCCTCTGCGCGAGCTCGTGCTGCGCACCCATGCTGACATCGGTCTGGCCCACGACGGCGACGCCGACCGCGTACTGTTCGTGGACAGTGAGGGCAATGAGATCGACGGTGACTACATCCTGGCTATCTGCGGTTCTGACCTCGCCGCCCGCGGGAAGCTCGCCAATTCCGAGATTGTCTCGACCGTCATGTGCAACCTTGGCTTCTCCATCGCTATGAAGGAGCAGGGCTTCGAGATGGTTCAGACCGCCGTGGGCGATCGCTACGTTCTGGAGCGTATGCTCGCGGATGGCGCCGTCATCGGCGGCGAGCAGTCCGGCCACATCATCTTCCTGGAGCACAACACCACCGGTGACGGTCTGGTGACGGCTCTGCAGCTGCTGGCCGTGCTCAAGCGCACCGGTCGTACCCTCACCGATCTTGCCGGCATCATGAAGAAGTACCCGCAGGTACTCGTCAACGTGCATTCCGACAACAAGGCTGGTCTGGACGATTGCCAGCCCATCTGGGATGCCGTCGCTGCTGCCGAGAAGGAACTTGACGGCCGCGGTCGCATTCTGGTGCGTCCGAGCGGTACCGAGCCGCTGGTCCGCGTTATGGCCGAGGCCGAGACGCACGAGCTGACCCAGCGCGTTGTTGACGACATCGTCGAGGTTGTCAAGCGCGAACTTCCCTAATGGTCAAAAACGAGTGCCAAGTGGTAAACTGTTAAGGCTATTTTGGTCGATTGGTATGTCCGAGGGGGAGCATGTTCACTAAAGTCCTAAGGTCTTTTGGTATGCGTGGTCGAGTCCTTACGCTGGATGCTCCCATCTCGGGCGACGTCATTCCGTTGTCCGAGGTCAATGACCAGACATTTGCCACCGGCCTTTTGGGCCAGGGCGTGGCGATTCAGCCTACCGGCACGCGTGTGATTGCACCGGCTGATGCCAAGGTCGAGGCCATTTTTCCCACGGGACACGCTGTTGCGCTTAACACGGTCGATGGCTTGGACGTGCTCATCCACGTTGGTTTGGACACTGTTCAGCTTGAGGGCAAGCACTTTACCGTACATGCGCAAGTGGGTGACATCGTCCATAAGGGCGATGTGCTCATTGAGTTCGATCGCGAGGCAATTGCTGCCGAGGGCTATGATGTGACGGTTCCCATCTTGGTGTGCAACTCCGTTGAGTTCTCGAGTATCAAGGGCTCCGTTGGCGTGCATGTCGAAGAGATGGACCAGCTCATCGTTGCTCGCGAGCGCTAGCAAGTGCACGTGGCCATTAGCCTACAATTCAAACACGTTTACGGAGGGCGCCCTTGAAAGAGGACGCCCTCAGTGGCAAGATGGGATTTGTCCGAAGCTAAAAGGCTTCGGGTCACCGTGGACGGGCAGGGGCCTCGACGCGGCTAGACACGAGACACATACATTACGCGACCTCGCCCTGGTGGCCGCACACGTTGGTTGCGGCCGACGCGGGCCGCGGGCAAGTGCTTGTAAGGGGAGCCTTGCCTCTCTTGTACGAGAAAGGACGCGTAATGAAGATCATTAAAGCTAAAGACTACGAGGATATGAGCCGCAAGGCCGCCAATATCATCTCGGCGCAGGTTATCCTCAAGCCCGACTGTGTGCTGGGCCTTGCCACCGGCTCCACCCCGATCGGTGCCTACAAGCAGCTCGCTGCTTGGTACGAGAAGGGCGACGTCGACTTTGCCGAGGTCAGCACCTACAACCTGGACGAGTATCGCGGCCTTTCGCACGACGATCCCCAGAGCTATCACTACTTTATGCGTGAGAACTTCTTCGATCACATCAACATCGACCTGAACAACACGCATGTGCCCGACGGTTCCAACCCCGACGCCGCCGCTGCCTGCTCTGAGTACGACAAGATCGTCGCCGCCGCCGGTTACCCGGATCTGCAGCTGCTCGGCATTGGCAACAACGGCCACATCGGCTTCAACGAGCCCGATGACCACTTCTCCAAGGGCACGCACTGCGTCGACCTCACCGAGAGCACCATTCAGGCCAACAGCCGCCTGTTCGACAGCATCGACGACGTTCCCCGTCAGGCCTACACCATGGGTACCCAGACCATCATGTATGCCCGCATGATCCTGGTCGTCGCCAACGGCGAGGCCAAGGCTCAGGCCGTGCATGACATGTGCTATGGCCCGGTTACGCCCGCGTGCCCGGCTTCGATCCTGCAGCTGCACACCAACTGCGTTGTCGTTGCCGACGAGGCTGCCCTTTCGCTCTGCGAGTAGCGCGAATCCTGCACCTCGACATAGCCTTGCCTAAGGCCTCCGCTTTGCGGGGGCCTTTTTGTTATCCCTTTCCGCCCGCTTGACCAAAATCTTGCCGCAAGCTTGGCGAATGCCGGATGTCAAACAGTTTGATTCATTCCATACCAGATTCTATGCAAAAATGCCACTAAAAGGTCGTAGACGGTAGCGGGTGCTAGGCGAGTTGAATGACATAGCTGAACCTTGTTTATCTGCGTTACACTGCCGCTTAGATGGGACAAGCTGACAAGCTCATTTACCTGCTTAAAGACCGATTAGTCGGGGGATTAATAACAATCGGCCTTCGCTGTACAAAAACTTGCCGCTTGCGTACCAAAAGACAACCTAGAACACAAGGTCGCTCTATTCATAGCGCGGCTTGTATGGTCTTGCGGTTACAGTGTCCATACGGTCGAGTTGAGGAGCGGGCATGGTAAACGATTTGGACAGTATAGACGACCTCGAGCTGATGCCGCTGGGCGGAGGCTATATGGTGCGACGCGAACGCTTGATGAATGAGCTTCTCGCCAAGGGCCGAAAGGCCGGCATCGTGGTTCTCTATGCGCCCGACGGGTTTGGGAAGACCTCGGTGCTGCTGCAGTACACCCATGAGGTTAAATGCGACCCGACGCGAGGCCCCGTGCGGATTATCGAGGCCGATCGCGCCACTGGGCGCGAGGTGTTTATGCAGCTCGAGGTGGTTACCGAAGAACTCAAAGACAAACCGCACTCCCTTATCGCGATTGATAATGTGCCAAACCTCGATCAGCACGATACCGAAGACCTCATCGACAGGATTCGCGGCCTGCGCGCTATGGGGGTAGGGGTCTTTATCTCCTGCCGTCCTTCAAATCGTCAACTGATTCATGGGCTGGGCGATTCGGTTAAGATCAATGCGCAGATGCTCAAGGTGCATGCCTATGAGTATTCGGCGTGGGCATCGGCGTTTTCGATCAGCACATCGCTCGACTTTTATCAGCTCACGCAGGGCGTGCCCGAGCTCGTTTCGGCATTGCAGACGGGTCTGTATGGCCAAGGCGACGTAGCCGGTCTGCTCGAAAACGAGATTGTCAACGTATATGGCGCGGCACTTGTCGATCTGGCTTCGCTCGACAATAATGCGCTGTTTTGCGTGGCATGTCTCATGATTTTGATGGGCGAGGGCAATATCGCAGAACTCGAGGCTTGCGGGGTGAGACTATCGATGGTCGACCAGTTCTACTTCGTACGCGACTACCCGATCTTTGGCTTGGACCCCGCCGAGCGGAGTTTTACGTGTCTGGGCACGGAGGATAACGGACGCTTGCGCTTGCGTAAGTTGGTGGCCGAGGTTCGCCCCGAACTTGTTCCGAGGGCGGCCCGGATTTTGCTTAAGGCGGGCCGATGCGATGCGGCGATGGGCCTGGCGGACGCCTTTTTGGACCGTGATGCGGTCCTTGAACTTGCTGGGCAGTATGGGGTCGATCTGGCTCTGACGGGGCACGGGGCCGATATCTGCCGAGCAGCGCTGGGCACGATCGATGCCGAGGATCCGGCTCCAGAGCCAACGCCTGCCGAGGCGCTCGGCGTATATCTGGCAGCGGTCAGCGTGTCCAATACAAAGCTCGCTCGCTATATGGCATCGGTCATCGAGCGCGGGGGCGAACGGGCGGCCTGCGAAATAGACCCTGTTTCATGGAGGGTGGCCCAGACACTGACGGCTGTTTGCTATGGGGACAACGGGCTTGGGCTCCCTATGAACCTGGCCGTGCCAGAAATAGAGATGTCCCACACCGCACTCGACATGCTGTCCGCGCATATCGAGGTCAAGCGATGCCTGACCGAACGGGGAGATGACGGCGGCGTTCTACAGCAGCTCAAAACGAGCAAGGCCTATGACTGCGAGCTCGACATCGCGGGGATTGTTATACGGGCCGATAGCATGCTGGTGGAGCTTTTTGACGGGTCGTTTGCGGGAACCGACGAGCGCGACGACGAGATGACGGTGGTGCGGGAGGCGCTCGACGTACGTGGGCTTAAGGCGATGGCTATCTGGGTGCGCATGGTGTTGGCGGCACGGCGGCTCCTTTCCGGCTTGCCGGTAACCGACGACGCGGCATTCAACGAGCTCGATCGTTTTGCCGTGCGCATGCGCGACAACCAGATTCAGCTGTTTGGCCTGTTGCTAGAAGGCTGGCAGTCGCTGGCAGAGGGACGGCCGGTTAATGCAAAGTTCCGTGCGGTCCAAGTGCTCAAACTTGTCGAGGAGTCGATTGCGTACATGCGCGATAACGCATTGCTGTTGGAGCGCGCGGCGTATCTGCGTAACACCTCGATGGTTTCGGTGCGCGAGGAAGCGGAGCTACTCGATATAAGCCAGACGCAGGTTGGTGGAGCGGAGGCCTGGATGGTGGCGCTGCATTTGGCCTGTGCGGGCCGAGACAGCGATCTTGCGGCCTGGATGTCCATGAATCGTGCGGGGATTCTAGAGCCATCGTATCGGCTCTTTGCGCGCCTTGCCATGCATTGTCTGGGCGAGCCGGCGACCAGGATTCGCAAGAAGCTTCCCGTGCGCGAGCTGTCGCGGTACTCGCTGCGCGATGATCTGGAAGGGGAGGGCGAGCGCTTATTTCAGGCCGGCGAGGTTGAAGCCGTTGATACCATCGACCATATCGAGATTCGCATGTTTGGTGCGTTTCGCGCCGAGCGCGACGGGTTTCCCATTACGGACAAAATGTGGCGCCGCAAGAAGGCGGCGACGCTTGCCGAGCGGCTTGCACTGGGCATGGATGCGCTCGTCGACCGCGAGACGCTGGCTATGGAGCTGTGGCCCCATGCCGAGTTCAATAGCGCTCGTAACAATCTGTACTCGACGATATCGCGCTTGCGTTCGGCCTTGGGGCCGACACCGGACGGCAAGTCGTGTGTGCTGATCCAAAACGAGTGCATTGGGCTTAACGGCGATTACGTCAAGACTGACGTGCGGTTGTTTGATCAGATAAGCCGCGAAGTTTTGGGAAATCGCACAGGTGCGCGCGGACCCCATCTGGTCGAGCTGTGCCTTAAGATTGAGCAGCTTTATGCCGGGCCGCTGTATGTTCCCAATGGCTGTAACCCCACCTACTTTTTGCGTATGCGACGCATTATGCAGTCAAAGTACATCGATTGCATGATTAAGGGAGCAAATGCCGCTCTAGAAGAAAACGATCTGCAGTCGGCGATTTGGCTGGCGGAGTCGGGGCTTCGGCAGGAAACGGCGCGCGAGGATATGGTGCGCTGTGCCATGCGCGTCTACAGTGCGGCGGGGCGGCGGCGCGATATCGTCGAGCTGTACAGCGGGCATATGCACCATCTGAGGGAACAGGTCAATGGCGTACCCGAGCCCGAGACGCGGCATCTATACGAGCGCTTGGTGGAGGGGCGGCTAAATCGCGTGCTGGTCGAGCGATAAAAAACGGGCGCCCGAAGTACTTGGGCACCCGTAAGCTTGCTATGTGTTGGCTCGCCGGATCATTGGCTCTTAGACGAGCTTGATCTTCTCGATGTCCTTGCGCGAGGACTCGCGATACAGCGAGAACTTGCGGCCGATGACCTGGACGACCTCGGCGTGGCAACGCTCAGCGAGCTCTTCGGCGGCCTCGCGGGCGGAAAGACTGGAGCCATCGAGCACGGAGCACTTAACGAGCTCGTGCTTCTCCAGGTAGGCGACCGTCTGCTCGACGGTGCCCTCGTTGACATCGGACTTACCGATGATGATGGCGGGGTTGAGGTGATGGGCCATGCTGCGAAGCTGCTTGACCTGGGCTCCTGTCAGTGCCATGGGTTCTCGCTTTCTATGTATGGGGCGCCCCGCGACGGGGCCTTAATCTACGTGAGCTGTCCCACGATAGCGCAGGAACGGCGCGGTGTGGGGCGCGTTTGCCCAGTTCAAAAAGAATGCGGATGCCGAGTGAGTGGGCGGCGTGGGCTGCGAACAGGCTATGAGCTGGGCGCAGAGACCGGCTCCCATGCAATAAACGCCCAGCGAACCTTACGGATATGGTCGAGCATATAGCGCCCCTGCGGCACGCCCTTGGAGCCCGGCTCACCGGCATGGGGGTTCTCAATCATGTGTTGAGCGATGTAGTCGCGCAGGCAGTCGATCTTATCCTCGTTGCCATGCTCGAGCATACGGGAAAAATCCGCCACGCCTGCCTCAAGGCTATCGAAGGTATCGCGACGAGGCGATTCAAAGTATGTAACCTGCGGCAACGCACCCATCTGAATGAGGATGTTGAAGGCGTACACAAAGCCATTGCTGCAGGTGACGGAGGCGCCGATAGCGTTCATCAAGTGCAGATCATAGCGCGGGCTGGAGTTGGCGACCATCGTGACAGCACAACGCCGACGAGCCGCACGGTCAAGCTTGGCAAGCGCACCTTTTAGATCGGTCGTCGTAACCGACCGACTGGCAAAGGCAACATCCACCGCTTTCGCGACCGGTCCAACCAAATCCCAATCATCATCCCAAGCAAGCTCAAGCGGCGTAATGCGATTCTCGAGCCCATAGTACTCAATGCCAGCATCAAGCGTGCCCAACATGGCAGGGGAAAAGTCAGCAGCAATCACAGGATGTCCAGCCTGAGCAAGCGGAATAGCAATCGACCCAGCTCCACACCCCATATCGAGCACCGACTCACCAGGCTCAATCGCCAACAGTTTTATAAAATCCCGAGCATAAGGGGCAGTCTCAAGAGGTCGAAAATGTCGAGCTCGCTTATCCCATTCAAAAGAATCATCAGCCCGATGCCGAGCGGCCTGCAGACGCATCCATTCGCCATTCCAATCCGCAGCAAGCAGCTCAGAACGAATCTCCCCATCAACCACGGGCCAACCTCCTAGCAACAAAAAAGCGACTCCTCCCAAAAGAAGAGCCGCAACCAGCATATATCAGAAAAAGAACCGCTCCAACGCCAAACCGCCACACCAACCAAGGCGGGCAGAAGCGAAGCGACTGCCACTGAGCCAGAACCCAGCCAAGGTTGAGATGTGCGGGAGCCCCGCCGCCGGGCGGCAGACATATAAGGTCGATCGCGAGTTCCGCACGAGCCGGAGAGCACTTAATGTGCTCTCCGTGCGAGTCAGGACTGTCCGAGCAGGCGACCTTATATGTCTGCCGCCCGGCGGCGGGGCTCCTCGCCTCGTATCCCTAGGCTAGTTCTTCAGCGAGTTCAGCGGCGCCGGGAAGCGTCCACCGCGATGGGCAAGCACGGTGCCGGCGTTGGGGTTCACCGGCATGATGGGCGCACGGCCAAACAGGCCGCCGTACTCGACGCAGTCGCCCACGCCCTTGCCGATGGCGGGAATCACGCGCACGGCCGTGGTCTTGTTGTTGATGACGCCGATGGCCATTTCGTCGGCGATGATACCGGCGATGGTCTCGACCGGGGTGTCACCGGGGATGGCGATCATGTCCAGGCCAACGGAGCACACGCAGGTCATGGCCTCAAGCTTCTCGAGCGAAAGCGCGCCGGCTTCGACGGCGGCGATCATGCCGGCGTCCTCGGACACGGGGATAAAGGCGCCGGAGAGACCGCCCACGCTGGAGCTGGCCATGACGCCGCCCTTCTTGACGGCATCGTTGAGCATGGCGAGCGCGCAGGTCGTGCCCGGGCCACCGCAGGTGCCCACGCCGATGATCTCGAGGATGCGTGCGACGGAGTCGCCGATGGCAGGCGTGGGAGCCAGCGACAGGTCGACAATGCCCTTCTCGACACCCAGGCGATGGGCGGCCTCGCGGCTCATGAGCTCGCCGGCACGGGTGATCTTAAAGGCGGTCTGCTTAATCTTTTCGGCGACCTCCATCATCGATGCGGAATCGGGCAGTGTCTCCAGGGCTGCGGCCATAACGCCGGGGCCCGAGACGCCTACGTTGATGACGGCGTCGGCCTCGCCACCGCCGTGGACGGCGCCCGCCATAAACGGGGAGTCCTCGACCATGTTGGCAAAGCAGACAAACTTGGAAGCGCCGACGGAATCCTGGTCGGCCGTGAGTTTAGCGGCATCGATGATGGTCTGGGCGGCCATGAGCACGGCATCCATGTTGATACCGGCGCGCAGGCTGGCGACGTTGACGCTGGAGCAGACGCGGCTCGTGGTGGCGAGTGCCTGGGGGATGGACTGGATAACGCGGCGATCGGCGTCGCCGATGCCCTTCTGGACGAGTGCGGAGAAGCCGCCCAGGTAATCGATGCCGAGTGTCTCGGCCGCGCGGTCGAGGGCGTGCGCGATGGGGGTGAGGTCCTCATCCTTGCAGCACGCGGCGATCTGCGCCACCGGGGTGACGGAAACGCGCTTGTTGACGATGGGGATACCGTACTCGCGCTCGAGGTTCTCGGCGGTCTCGACCAGATGCTCAGCCGTGTGCGTCACGTGGTCGTAGATCTTCATGCACATGCGGTCGAGGTTCTCGTCGCCGCAACCCATGAGCGAAACACCCATGGTGATGGTCCTGATGTCGAGGTTCTGCTCCTCAACCATGCCGCGGGTTTCCGCGATTTCTGCGGGCGTGATCGCCATCCTTGCGCTCCTATCTGCCAAAACGAGCATAATCTTATCTATTCTAACGTGCCGCACGTGCCAAGTGGCGCATGCGGCACGTTTTGGTGCTCGGTTGTTTCCGTTGTGTTACTGCCCAAAGACCTCTTCGGCGATGCGCGCGCTTTCGGCGGCATCCTTGGCGTAGTAGTCCGCGCCGATCTGCTTGGCGTATTCGGGGGTGAGCACGGCGCCGCCCACGATGATCTTGACGCCCGGCACCTCGGCATGAAGCAGCTTGATGGTCTCTTCCATGGCGACGACCGTGGTAGTCATAAGCGCCGAGAGGCCGACGAGCTTAATGTCACGCTCCTTGACGGTCTTGAGCACCTCCTGCGGATCGACGTCGCGACCCAGATCAAAGACGGTGTAGCCGTAGTTGTCGAGCAGCATCTTGACGATGTTCTTACCGATGTCGTGGATATCGCCCTTAACGGTGGCCACGCAGATCTTGCCCTTGTCGGCAATCTCGCCGGCGGGCATCAGGCGCTTGATGGTGTCGAAGCCCACACGCGCGGCTTCGGCCGAGGCCATAAGCTGCGGCAAGAAGAACTTGCCCTGGTCAAAGAGGACGCCAACTTCGTCGAGGGCGGGGATAAAGTGATTGTTGATGAGGTCCATGGCGTCGTGGTCTGCCAGCAGACGCTCGGTCTCGGCAGCGATCTCGCCTTTGCGGCCCGAGACGACCATGCGACGAATCGGGTCGTCGTTGCCGTCGGTGCCGGCGGTGCCAGCAGCGGGCGCGGCATCACTCGATGCGGCCTGAGCTGCTGCCGGGTTGGCGGCGATCTTATACGGATCGGTCCAACCGGCATAGCGCTCGATGTATCCGGTCGAGCCCTCGTCCTCAACGCTCAGGACGCGATAGCTGTAGACGGTATCCATAAAGCGCTTGGAGCCCGGGTTCATGATGGGGGCGTCCAGGCCCGCGCCAAAAGCGGCGGCCAAAAAGACCGAGCCCAGCAGCGGGCGGGCAGGCAGGCCAAAGCTGATGTTCGACACGCCGAGCGCGCATTTGACGCCCAGACGCTCCTTGCACAGGGACATGGCGCGTAGGATCTGCTCGGCCTGGCGTTGATTGGTCGAGGCGGTCATGACCAGGCAGTCGATGAGGATACGGTCCGGGCCGATGCCGTAGCGGGCGGCCTCGGCCACGATGCGTTCGGCGATGGCAAAGCGGGCCTCGGCGGTATCGGGGATGCCGCCTTCGTCGAGCGTAAGGCCGACGACGTTGGTTCCATAGTGGGCGACCAGCGGAAAGATCTCATCCATGATCTGCTGCTTGCCATTGACCGAGTTGATGATGGGCTTGCCGGCGTAGCGGCGTACGGCGGCCTCGACGGCGGCGGGGTCGGTGGAGTCGATCTGCAGCGGCAGCAGCGTGGAGCCTTGGAGCTGCTCGGTCGCTTGCTGGATGACCTTGACCTCGTCGATCTCGGGCAGGCCCACGTTGACGTCCAGGATGTCGGCGCCCTGTTCTTGCTGGCTGATGCCCTGGCTCACGACGTAGTCCAGGTCGCCGTCGCGCAGGGCCTGCTGCAGGCGCTTTTTGCCGGTGGGATTGATGCGCTCGCCGATGACGGCAATCTTGTGGCCGTCGCAGGGAAGGTCCACCACAGTCTGGGCACTTGTGACCGACATGCTGGGCTTGCGGTGGCGCGGACTGGGCGTGTGGTTATCGATAAGCGTGCGCAAGGCGGCCATGTGCGCCGGCGTGGTGCCGCAGCAGCCGCCCACGACGCTCACGCCGTCCTCAATCATGCCGGCGACGGCTTTGGCGTATTCGGGGGCCTGGATGTCAAAGACGGTATTACCGTCGTCGTCCACGTGGGGCAGTCCCGCATTGGCCTGCACCATAACGGGTTTGTCCGTAACGGTGAGCATACGTGCGGCGAGCCCTCGGAGCTCGGCCGGTCCCTGGCTGCAGTTGATGCCCAAAACGTCGGCGCCGATGGCGTCGAGCGTGATGGCGGCCACCTCGGGACTCGTGCCCAGGAACGTGCGACCGTCTTCCTCAAAGGTCATGGTGGCAAAGACGGACAGGTCGGAGTTCTCGCGGCAGGCGAGGACGGCCGCCTTGATCTCGGCAAGGTCGGTCATGGTCTCGATAATAAAGAGGTCCACACCCGCGGCGACGCCGGCGCGCACTTCCTCGGCAAAGAGGTCGTAGGCCTCGTCGAGGCTCAGGGTACCCAGGGGGCGCAGCAGCGCGCCGATGGGGCCGATATCGCCGGCGACGTAGTGGGCACCGGCTGCGCGGGCGCAGGCGACAGCGGCGGCAAAGACATCTGCCACGGTGGCGGTACCGTCGAGCTTGTGGGCGTTGGCACCAAAGGTGTTGGCGGTGATCACGTCGCAGCCGGCCTCGACGTACTGTCGCTGAATGTCGGTAATGACCTGGGGCTCCTCAAAGTTGAGCAGCTCGGGCAGGGCGCCCGCCTTCATGCCAGCGGCCTGCAACATGGTGCCCATGCCGCCGTCAAACAGCAGGTGCCCGGTGCCCTTGATGGCGGCGCGCAGACGATCGTCCTTAATGCGAAGGTCGTCGATCGTGCGCGTCTTGTATGCAGCCCCGTTGCGGCGCGCAGCATCAACAGGCGCCGCCAGCGCGGCACCGTCCAGATCATGAGTGATAAGCGGAGTAAACATCGATGGCTCCTAATGGCTGGAATAGCAGGTGGTGTGGGCGGCGCGGAAGCGGCAGTGCTCACGCATGCGGCAGATATTGCAGGTGGGGCGGCTCTGGGCGTCGTGGACTTCGCCGTCAAACAGACCAATCACCGCGGTCACGCTCTTGGTGGGCATGAGCAGGCTGGTCGGCGTGACGGTAAGCCCGATGAGCCGCGTGGCGTTGAGCGCATTCACGATTGAGCGCTGGGCCGTAAGCGGGCAGTCGCCATAGCCGGGACTGAAGCGCCAGTTACCGGCGAGTCCGTGTGCGGCGGCCGCAGCCTTGACCTGCTGGTCCATCTGCTCGACGGCGGCTTCTACATAGGCAGAGCATGCGGCGTCGAGCACGGCTCCCTCCAGGGGCTGCTGGGCTCCCGTGGTGCGCAGACGACGCTCGGCGTCCATGCCGAGTGTGCATGCCATGAGCGCGGCAAAGCGGGCGTCTTTGAGATGTCGATAGATGTCGCGACCGCGCAGCTCAACGTTGGTGCCGACCAAGCGAATGCAAGGCTCTCCCTGCTCGTCCACGCCCATGGCATCGATGGCAAATGCGCGGCGCACGCCACGGGGCTCAATGTCCAGTTCCAGACGCTCAACGACAAGCTCAATACGCTGCGACAGCTCGGGCTCAATCTGCTGACCGCCGTAGCCCAGATAGCGCAGCATCTCGGCACGATCGACGCGGGGATGGTGGGCATCATCGATACGATAAAGCGCCGGCGACGCAAGGTCGGCCGGCACTTCGACAGCGGTTGTATCGATGTGCGGTTTTTCCATTACCCCAAGCGCTCCATAATGGTCGCGGCGATTGCAGGACGGTTCATAGTGTACAGGTGCAGACCGGCGGCACCGTGCTCCTTAAGGTCGCAAAGCTGACGGGCGGCATAATCTACACCGGCTGCCTGCAGGCTCTCGGGGTCGTTCTCGTACTTGGCGAGAATCTTGATGACGGGGGAGGGCAGTGACGCGCCGCACATAAAGACCATGCGGCTGATCTGCGACTTGCCCATAAACGGCATGATACCTGCGGTAATGGGCACGGTGATGCCGGCCTTGTCGGCAAGCTCGCGAAAACGATAGAAGCACTCGTTATCAAAGAAGAGCTGCGTCACAAAGAAGCTCGCGCCGGCGTCCTGTTTTTGCTTGAGGTGTTCGACCGAGAGGTTGAGATCCTCGCAGGCAATGTGGCCCTCGGGGTAGGCTGCGGCACCCACGCAAAAGCCGGCGTCGACGAGCTCGGGGATGAGGTCGCGGGCGTAGGCGTAGTCGGAAGCGGGCTTGTCGTCCTCGGTCGCGCCGGCAGGGAGATCGCCACGCAGGGCCAGGATGTTTTCCACGCCGGCGGTGCGGTACTCATCGATCTTGGCGGCGATATCGGCGTGGGTACGGCCCACACAGGTGAGGTGCGCCACCGAGGGCGTATCGAATTCGCTCGTAATCATATGCGCGATGGGGGCGGTGGTGGCGCCGTTGCCCGAGCCGCCAGCCGAGCAGGTGACCGAGACAAAGCTCGGCGAAAGCTTGCACAGATTGCCTGCCACTTCGCGAGCCGTGTCGAGGGTAAGCTCGCCCTTGGGCGGGAACATCTCAAACGAAACGGGTGCAGTGCCCTGGGATGCTGCCTGCTTAAAAACCTCGTCGACGCGCATATCGTGCTCCTTTAGATATTTAGTGCGATGTATTGTAAGGATTCTACAGCACCACTGTGTCACGGTGGAGTTTTACTCGCTATTTAGGGATACCAATCAAAGATGCCTTGCTATCGGCATTCCCTATAACAACGCAGCTCATTGGGTGCGGGGTTATAAAGACTGGTATCTGATGCGAAATACCAGTCAATTTAGCCCCGTCCTAAATTGACTACCCTTAAACCATGCGGGGAGGTCTGCAATTTATACAGTTCATTGGCTGTTAAGGGTGGCAATACTGCCGCGATGCGGTAACCTCATTGATTGGTTTCGCGACAGCAACACAACGGTAATGTCGCGGAAACACGGCGAGCCTAAGCTATGACTCGTTCGTTAGTAATCAACACCGCTTCTCACGCGGTGCCGATACGAAGGGAGTTCCGTATGGCCGATCTTACTGACCGCTTCGGGACCATGGTGTTCTCTGAGGAAGTCATGAAGGACTACCTCCCCAAGGACATTTGGAAGCGCCTTGCCGCAACCCTCGAGGAGGGTGAGCCGCTCGACCTGGATGTGGCCAACGCCGTCGCTCACGCCATGAAGGTTTGGGCCATCTCCAAGGGTGCTACGCACTACGCGCACTGGTTCCAGCCGCTTTCGGGCATTACTTCCGAGAAGCACGATAGCTTCCTCGAGCCCAACCACGACGGCACCGCCATTACCAAGTTTACGGGCAAGAACCTCATCCAGGGCGAGCCGGACGCCTCCAGCTTCCCCAACGGCGGCCTGCGTGCCACCTTCGAGGCCCGTGGCTACACCGCTTGGGATCCCACCAGCCCCGCCTTTATCAAGGACGATGTCCTGTGCATCCCCACAGCTTTCTGCTCCTACACGGGCGAGGCCCTGGACAAGAAGACCCCGCTGCTGCGTTCCATGACCGCGCTCTCGCGTGAGTCCAAGCGCGTTTTGGCGCTGTTTGGTAAGACCCCCAAGAAGGTCGTTCCTTCCGTGGGCGATGAGCAGGAGTACTTCCTGATCAAGAAGGACGCTTACCGCAAGCGCAGGGACCTGGTCATCACCGGTCGCACCCTCTTTGGCGCTGCTCCCTGCAAGGGCCAGGAGCTCGAGGAGCACTACTTTGGCGCTATCCGCCCCACCGTCTCGTCCTATATGAAGGACCTGGACGATGAACTGTGGGCGCTTGGCATTCCTGCCAAGACCAAGCACAACGAGGTCGCTCCCTGCCAGCATGAGCTCGCCCCTGTCTACGGCGAGGTCAACGAGGCCATCGACCAGAATCTGGTCATGATGGAGAAGATGAAGCTCATCGCCTCCCGCCACGACTTGGTCTGCCTGCTGCACGAGAAGCCCTTCGAGGGCATCAACGGTTCGGGCAAGCACAATAACTGGTCGCTTGGCACCGAGTCCGAGAACCTGCTCGACCCGGGCGACACCCCGCTCGACAACCTGCAGTTCATCGTCTTCCTCACCGCGGTGATCGAGGCCGTCGATAACTACCAGGAGCTCCTGCGTGCCTCCGTTGCCTCGGCGGGCAACGATCATCGTCTGGGCGCCAACGAGGCTCCTCCGGCGATTATGTCCATCTTCCTGGGCGACCAGCTCACTGAGGTTGTCGAGAAGATCATCGATGGCAAGGCTTCCGTCCATGCCACGCGCGGCGTGCTCGACTTGGGCGCCGATACCCTGCCCAAACTGATGCAGGACAACACCGACCGCAACCGCACCTCCCCGTTCGCCTTCACCGGCAACAAGTTCGAGTTCCGTGCCTGCGGCTCCGAGCAGAACGTCTCCGACTCCAACCTGGTGCTCGATGCCGCCGTGGCCAAGTCGCTCAAGTCCTTCGCCGACGCACTCGAGGGTACGCCCGAGGATAAGTTCCAGGACGCCGCGCTCGAGTACTGCAAGAAGGTGCTGACCGATCACCAGCGCATCCTGTTCTCCGGCGACGGTTACTCCGACGAGTGGCCCATCGAGGCCGAGAAGCGCGGCCTTGCCAACAACAAGACCACGGCCGACGCTCTTCCCGCCTTTGTTTCCGATAAGGCCATTGCGCTCTTTGAGGAGACGGGCGTCCTGACCAAGGCCGAGGCCCAGTGCCGCTATGACTGCAAGCTCGAGAAGTACAACAAGCTCATGAACATCGAGGCCACCACGATGGTTCGCGAGGCGCGTCGTACCTATCGCCCGGTCATTACCGCCTATGCCACCAAGGTCGCTAAGGGCCTTGAGACTATTCGTGCCGCCGGTGCTGAGGCTGCCATGCAGTGCGAGCAGAACACGCTCAACAAGCTCTGCAACGGTATCACCGCCATCAACGACTCCATCAAGGCGCTCGACGCCGTGCATCAGAAGGCCGAGGCTCTCGATGGCCAGGAGCAGGCCAACGTGTACGCGCACGAGGTCGTTCCCGCTATGGATACGCTGCGTGCTGCCGTGGACGCCATGGAGGAGATCGTGGCCGCCGACTACTGGCCGGTCCCGACCTACGACGACATTCTGTTCTATGTGTAGGACTGGGACAACATACCGTCACGGTTGAAAGCCGGGGCCCGCATCGCGCGGACCCCGGCTTTTTGTTTGTGAAGGACGCTTTGGAGTCCGTTTTGCAACTGATTCGCCCACGCAATAAGGGGCCGTGGACAAAAAACGTCAAATATGAGTACTGCCACAAGTCCTGTATCATTATTTGTTTACAAAATATGTAGTGTTACGCAACATATGTCCAAGTACTTAGCCGATAAACGTCTGCAATTTTTCCGCCGTAGGACGCCTGACGTCTAAATCGCCTTCTGAAGGCATGAAATCGCTGTTACTAAAATGGTAACAGTACTCATATTTGCTATTTTTTGCCCACAGGTCCTTGGATGACAGTGTGATTTTATGCCCTCGGGGTTCGAATCCCGGCATATCGGTAGCAAAAAGCCCGCTACTGAATTGGTAACGGGCTTCTCAGATTCTGTGGTGCCCCCAGCGGGATTCGAACCCGCGATATCCACCTTGAAAGGGTGGCGTCCTTGGCCGCTAGACGATGGGGACAGCGGGAAAGAGTATAGCAGACTTTTTTGCCGGCGCGTATATCGTTGGCAAACTGGAAAACCACCACAAAGGAGCAGACTTCTATTCTGATTTTCAAATATCTCAATCTGTAACATCTAAGCGGGTAAATCGGCTCCACCTGTTACAGATCAAGACAAAAGGCAGGTGCCGGGACGAACATCTCGTTCTGTAACAGTAAGACGACTTTTAACGGTCTAGATGTTACAGATTGAGACAAACCGTTGGAACGGGCCAAAACCACCACAAAGGTACCTGTCCCCTTTGTGGTGGTGGGGTGCTAGGGGAGGAGCTTCATGGCGGCGTCGTGGGCGGCGCGCTCGTAGGTGTCGTCGAGGGGCTTGAGCGGCAGCAGGGCTGTGGCCTGCGCATCGCCGCGGCGCTCGAGGGCGTGGGTAATGAGCCAGTCGGCGAGCTCGGGGTTCTTGGACAGTGCCGGTCCGTGTAGATACGTGCCGATGACGCCCTTGTAGATCAGTCCCTCAAAGCCATCGTCGCCGTTGTTGCCGGTACCCGTGACGACGGACGTTCCGAGCGGCGTGGCGTCTGTATCGAGCAGAGTGCGGCCGCCGTGGTTCTCGAATCCCACAAAGGGCTCGGGTGCCAGGTCGGTCGTGACGGCGACGTTGCCGATTAGGCGGTCGGAGCCGCGCACGGTCTCGGCGGCAATGACGCCCAGACCCTCGATGCGATCCTCGCCCATATAGTACGAACGGCCGAGCAGCTGATAGCTGCCGCAGATGGCAAGCAGCGAGCCGCCATCCTCAACATAGGCCGCGACCTTATCTTTTTGGGCGAGCAGCTCGTGTGCCACGGCTAGCTGGTCGCGGTCGGAGCCGCCACCCATCATGACGATATCGGCATCGGTCAAATCAAGCGTTTCGCCCATACGGACCTCGTCTACACGCACGGGAATGCCACGCCAGGCGCAGCGGCGTTCGAGGGCGATGACGTTGCCGCCGTCGCCGTAGAGGTTAAGGGCATCGGGGTACAGATAGACGATGCGCAGCGGGCGCGAAAGCTCGACCGGCGCAATATCGGTGGGGACAGCGCTACCATCGGCGCGCGTTACGGCGTGGGAGGCGACCGAACTTGCATCGGTGCCTTTGAGCCCGTCGAGCTCCTTGACTAACGGCGGGAAGGCCGTGTAGTTGGCGACGGCGTAGAAGGTGTCATCGGCGGCCTCGTCTGCCACGGCGCCGATCGCCTGCGCGACGTCCGAGATAATCGCGGCATCGATGCCGGCGTACTTGAGGCGTACCTGCATGTCGTGCGCACGCGTGCCTCCGGCAAAGGCGACAAGACCCGGCGTGTCGGCGATGCGCTCGAAGTCGACATCGTAGATCCACGAGACATCGTGGCCGTCGGCATCGTTATCGTTGAGGAAGAAGGCGCAGAGCCTGCCACCTGCCGTTTTAATGGACTGGATCTGGCGATCGAAGCCCACGGGATTCTTGGCCAGGTTGGCCTCGACGGTGCGGCCGGCAATATCCCAGCGGCCCATGCGTCCGCCGGCGGGCACGTAGGCATTAAGCGTAGGCTGTAGAAGCGCCGTGTTCACGCCCAGCTCGTGTGCGGCAAAGAAGGCGGCGGCGACGTTATAGACCATGTACAGGCCGTTGTAGCGCGTGGCGATGTGCACGGCGGGCGCGTTGGCCTCGGGTCCAAAGGCCAGGTCAAAGCCGTAGCCGTCGCAGCCGAGCTCAACGCCCGTCACGCGGCGGAGCAGCGCGGGGCGACCCCAGCCGCACGAAGGGCAATGATAGGCGCCCAGCTGTCCGTACTGCACATAGTCGTATTCCAGCGGGGCGTTGCACTGCGAGCAAAAACGCGAGTCGCTAATGCGGTCGGACTCGGTGCCCGTGGCGCCATCGATGCCAAAGGCAATACTCGCGTTGGGAACGCGCGCGGCAATCGAGGCGCACAGCGGGTCGTCGGCGTTGTAGATGAGCGTCGTTGCCGGCGAAAGCTCCAACGCGTGGGCGATGACCTCCTGGGTGTGATCGATCTCGCCATAGCGATCTAGCTGGTCACGGAACAGGTTGAGCAGCACGAAGTACGTCGGCTTGAGCTTGGGCAGGACGCGCACAGTGTAGAGCTCATCGCATTCAAAAACGCCTACGCGCTTGCTGCTGGCGGTTCGCTTAAGGTTGCCGCGGGCCTCGAGCAGAGCGCCCACCACACCAGGCTCCATATTGTTGCCGGCACGGTTGCACACCACGGTAGCACCGCTGGCAGCAACGGCGTCGGCGATGAGGTTGGAGGTGGTGGTCTTGCCGTTGGTGCCGGTGATCACCACGCTGCGGTCGACCAGGCTCGCGAGGTCGCTTAGCAGCTCGGGGTCGATCTTCATGGCGATGCGGCCGGGGAGTACGCCGCCCTGGCGCTTAAGGACGGAGCGCAGTCCCCAGCGGGCGATATCGCTCGAGGCACAGGCGAGAGATGAGCGGAAGTTCATGAAGCCGTTCCTAACGTGAATGACATGGTCGTGGCGTTTGCGCCGTTAAAAGCCGTAACGGCGCGCAAATTCCTGGGCAAGCTGCGATACATCTTCGCAGGCGTTGGCCCAGGGGGCAAAGTCGGGGGTGTCCGAGATGATGCCGTCGGCTTCCCAAACTGCCTGATGCGAAAGGTCCCAGGGGTCGTGCGGTTCGGGCCGGCAGGGAAGGTACGGTGTCTGATACATGGGGTTCAGCAAAAAGAACGCGCCGCCCTCGCAACGGTTAGCGAACTCACGCAGCGCGCGCGTCGCCGGGCGCATCTTGTTTGTTTTGAACAGCAGAATCGTGCGGGCGAGCAGGTACCAAGGAGAGTTTTCGAGTGCGTCTGCCCCCATCTGTTCCTCGAGCTGATGCGCTAGGGCAAAAAAGCCGTCCTGGTCTTCCAAGCGGGCGAGGGCAAGCAGCACGGTGCCGGCGGCCCGGGTGGGATAGCCCTCCGCCTTAAGGACACGGCGAGCATAGTTGGCGGCGGCGCGGTAACGAGCGCTCGCCATGCACAGCTGCGAGATGGCCTCGAGCGTGTGGAGCCACCCGATAAGCGCCGGCTCGCTCACGGTAAGGTCTGCTGCGGTGACACCGTCGGCCAAAACATTATTGGTCCAATAGTGCGGGGCTTCCATATCAAACCCGGGCACGCTCTGTTGCAGGTAGTCGGCCGTGCTCGCTTCGAGCTTCATCAGGTCGCCCAGGCAGGCGTCAACGGGCGTGTCGGCCAGGATGATGGCGAGCAGCTGCGCGTCGACGGCCAGTGCATCGACGCGGACAATCTTGAGCAGCTCATCGCGCATGTCGTCGAACAGGCGATTGCGCGTCTGCTCGAACTCCTCGTCGCTGCCCATGTCCTCGATGCGATGGAGCTCGTCGAGCAGGTGGCGATGAACACCGGCATAGGACAGCAGCGCCTGGGCATGCTCGGACTGCGCATACTTTTGGGGATTCGCGCTCATGTCGTTATGGACAAGCTCGCGTGCTGCATCGGTGAGCTCGGGGTGCGACGCCAGATAGGTGCGCTCCAAGTAGGCGGGGATGTAGACGCTCGGATCCATTAGAGGTCCCCTCCCTTAAATGGAAGCCCCTGCTCGGCTGCGCGCAGGATGCGCTCGTCGATCTGGGAACGCACGATGTCGTTGGTGGCGACCCAGGCGGCAAAGCTGGCGTTGTCGGGAGCGCCCAGGCCCTCCTGCAGTACCGGCGTCGCCTCGGACAGCGCAAGGACAAGCTCGTCGGTGGAGCCCACGCCCACGTTGACGCGGGCATAGACGCCATCGGGAAACTCGGTTTGGAAGTAGAGCGCCTCGGCCGCGTGCGGACACGAGCGCGCAAGGATACGCAGGTAGTGCTCGGCGCCCTCGTAGTCCAGCTCGCGCCAGGCTGCGCTCATCAGTGCGATGAGCGTCCACGGGTCCAAGTCGCGCTCCGGATCTTTGGCGCGGCGGCGCAGCGGGGTATTCGCGAGATAGGGTACGGAGTGGGCGGAGCGAAATCTTTTGAGCTCCTCGGCGGGGTATTCGAGCTTTGCCATGGCGAGCATCGCGGTGTGGCGGACGCCGGCCGGATCGTTGGGGGCAAAGTCGAGGCTGCGGTTTGCGGCTTCGAGCGACATGCGATAGCGGCCGCTAATGAGGGCGCGCGACGCAAGGGCGGCAAGCCAGCGCAGGTAGGGGCGGCGCATAAGGTCGCCAGCGGCCTCGCGCTCGTAGGGGTCCTGCGCCGAGGCGATTTTGAGTGCCAGGTCGTGCTCGACTTCATCGCGCTTAGATACCAAGTACTGTACGTACTCCTCGTTGGAGTTGGCGGTGAGGGCGGTCAGCATGCGCTGGGCGTCCCAGTTGGTGGGGTCGAGCGCGGCTGCCTCGCGAAGCATGTTCTCGGCAGCGCCCTCTTCTTGCTCTGCCTGGGTATCGTCAGGGATAAAGGGAATGCGGTAGTCGACAGCCTCGACCACCTTGGCAATGAGATGCCCGGCGCGGTCACGGTCGTGCACGATGAGCGGCGCGGGGTTGCGGGTGAATTGTTCCATCAGACGTTCTACGGCGGTGCCGTCGGTGAGCGGGATATTGTCGCGGCGCAAGGCCTCAAGAACGAGGCGATGGCAATCCTCTTGAATGGGATCGAATGCCATGGGGCCTCCTTTGCTGCGGTTAGGGTTCAAATGTCTCTATATAAGCTTCTAGTTTACCCGCATGTGGCACACCGGGGGTGCCGCACTTGGACTTGCACCTTTGCACCACGAAGACGGATGTCGCACAAATGTCGGCACCTTGGACGACCGAGTGGTATCACGGTGCCGCAAACGGTCGATTTTCGGCGGCGAACGGTGCATATTTTGGAGGGGCACCGTCCTGCCCGGGATATGTGGTCAACCTTGATAAAACGTTTGCCCAGCTTGGGGGTATGGATGCTGCACAAGGGTCTTCAGGGATAGAAAAAACGTTTCATCATTGGTAACTTTGGATGAATAACTGACCAACCAGAACGGTAAAATAATGTTTGTCTGAGCGTTGAGACGTTTAGACATCGCGCATTGTCATCGCCGGCAACGCGCAAAACGGTCCTAACGGAGCCAATTGGGTGCTCCGTTATATACACAAGTCTAAGAGGGGCTTGTTTAGGAGGCACAGTATGGGACGTTTTACCAATCCTCGCGATCTGTACTTTGGTGAGGGCGCTCGCCACGAGGTGAAGAACCTCAAGGGCAAGAAGGCCATCATCGTTTCTGGCGGCAGCTCTATGCGCCGTGGCGGGTTCTTGCAGGACGTTGAGGCCGACCTTAAGGAAGGCGGTTTCGAGGTCAAGCTGTTCGAGGGCGTCGAGTCCGATCCGTCCATCGAGACGGTCATGAAGGGCGCCGAGGCCATGCGCGAGTTCGAGCCCGACTGGATTATCGCCATCGGCGGCGGCTCGCCCATCGATGCCGCTAAGGCCATGTGGGTCTTCTACGAGTATCCCGAGGAGTCCTTCGATAACATCATCCAGCCGTTCAGCTTCCCCGAGCTGCGTCAGAAGGCTCACTTCTGCGCCATTTCCTCCACCTCCGGTACCGCTACCGAGGTCACTGCCTTCTCCGTCATCACCGACTACGCCAAGGGCATCAAGTACCCGCTGGCCGACTTCAACATCACCCCTGATGTCGCCATCGTCGACCCCGAGCTCACCTACACCATGCCCGCCAAGCTGTGCGCTCACACCGGCATGGATGCTCTGACCCACTGCATGGAGGCCTACGTTTCTACCTTCGCCTCTATGTTCACCGACGCCAACGCTCTGCACGGCATCCGCGAGATCGTCGAGTGGCTCCCGAAGTCCTATGAGGGCGACAAGGAGGCCCGCCAGCACATGCACGAGGCTCAGTGCATCGCCGGCATCGCCTTCTCCTCGGGCCTGCTCGGCATCGTTCACTCCATGGCTCACAAGACCGGTGCTGCCTTCGAGAACGGCCACATCATCCACGGTGCCGCCAACGCCATGTACCTGGGCAAGGTTATCCAGTGGAACTCCAAGGACCCGCGTGCTGCCGAGCGTTACGCTTACGTGGCCAAGGAGGTCCTGCACCTTCCCGGCGAGACCAACGAGGAGCTCATCGCTGCGCTCGTCCAGAAGATTCGCGACCTCAACGACCAGCTCAACATCCCGCAGTCCATCAAGGATTACGCAAATGGTGGCGTGAAGGTCGACGCCGAGAACCCGCAGATGGTTTCCGAGGAGGAGTTCCTCGCTAAGCTGCCCGAGATCGCTGCGAACGCCGAGACCGACGCCTGCACGCCCGAGAACCCGCGTGAGACCAAGGCTGCCGACTTCGAGAAGATCCTCAAGGCCTGCTACTACGACACCGACATCGATTTCTAATCGACTCTTGTTATCGTAACGAGGGGCTCCGCACGTATCTGTACGGAGCCCCTTTCTTTTTTCCTTTAGAGAATGGGATAGTTATGGCTGCAATTTTCAATAGCCCCAGCAAGTACATCCAGGGTCCGGACGAGCTCGCCAAGCTCGGCTCCTATGTCGAGCCGCTTGGCGCTAAGGCCCTCGTCATCGTGACGCCTTCGGGCAAGAAGCGCGTCGGTGCCAAGATCGAGGGCGGTTTTGCCGAGGCTAAGGCTGAGCTGCTGTTTGAGGACTTTAACGGCGAATGCTCCAAAGGCGAGGTCGACCGTTTGGTGGCGCTCGCGCGCGACAACGGTTGCGATATCATCGTCGGCGTCGGTGGCGGCAAGATCCTCGATACCGCCAAGGCTGTCGCCTACTACCTGGAGTCTCCCGTTATCATTTGCCCCACTATCGCCTCGACCGATGCCCCGTGCTCAGCGCTTTCGGTGCTTTATACCGATGACGGCCAGTTCGATAAATATCTCTTCCTTAAGGCAAACCCCAACATTGTCCTTATGGATACGACGGTTATCGCGGCGAGCCCGGTGCGCCTGACGGTTTCCGGTATGGGCGATGCGCTCGCAACCTACTTTGAGGCCCAGGCGACGCATGATGCCGACGGTGGCACCTGCGCTGGCGGCAAGGGCGGCATGGCCGGTCTGGCGCTCGCCAAGCTCTGCTACGAGACGCTTATGGCCGATGGCGTCAAGGCCAAGGTCGCGCTGGAGAAGGGTGCGCTCACGCCTGCAGTCGAGCATATCATCGAGGCCAATACGCTGCTTTCGGGCATTGGCTTTGAGAGCTCGGGCCTTGCTGCTGCTCATGCCATCCACAATGGCCTGACGATGCTGCCCGAGTGCCACGGCATGTATCACGGCGAGAAGGTCGCCTTTGGCACCATCGTTCAGCTGGTACTCGAGGATGCTCCGACTGAGAAACTCGAGGAAGTCTTGGGCTTCTGCATTGAGCTGGGCCTGCCGGTCACGATGAAGGAACTTGGCGTTGCCGAGCTTACGCGCGAGCAGGCCATGATTGTTGCCGAGGCCGCCTGCGCGCCCGATGACACCATGTGCAATATGCCATTTGAGGTGACGCCCGAGATGGTCGCAAACGCCATCCTGGGTGCCGACGCGCTGGGACACTACTATCTCATGGATGAGTAAATCAAGCTAAGGAAGGGGCAAAGCCAGCAGATGGCTTTGCCCCTTTTTTGCTAAGGTGCAAAGGGGTCAGGTTACTTTGCACCAATCGTTGTTTGATGAAGGGTGGATTCTCGTATGGCGCTTCCTATGGTTTACGGCGGTCCCGGCCGGTATGTTCAGGGGCCGGGGGAGCTTTCGCGCCAGGGCAGGTATTTGTCATGGTTGGGCTGCGCTGCCTATGTCTTGTTTGACCAGGGCACCGAGGATCGGCTGTGCAGGCAGATCGTCGATGGATTTCTGGACGACGATTTGAGTGAGCCGTTCTTTAAGATTTATGACGGTCCGTGTACGGAAGAGGCCGTTGTCGAAATGGCTAAGGAAGCCCAGGCTGAGTATTGCGACATGGTGGTGGGTATTGGCGGCGGCAAGATGCTCGATATCGCCAAGGCCGTTGCGTTTTATGCCGAGTTGCCGTTGTGCGTATGTCCCACGGCGGCTTCGATGGACGGTCCGTGCAGCGCGATTTCGGTGCTGTATCACGAGGATGGATCGTTCGACCGCTACCTGATGCTTGAGAAGAATCCAGACCTAGTTGTGGTCGATACCAACGTGCTCGCGGCAGCCCCGCTGCGTATGACGGTCGCCGGCATGGGCGACGCGCTGGCAACGTACTTCGAGGCACGTTCGTGCGCCGCGGCGCATGGCGCCAACGAGCATGGTGGCGCGCCGGGACACTTGGCCTTGGTTGCGGCTCGTGCCTGCTATGACACGCTTATGGAGTGCGGCGTCGCTGCCAAGCGCGATCTCAAGAAGGGGCGTATATCGCCGGCGGTTGAGCGTCTGATCGAGTGCAATATTCTGCTCTCGGGCGTCGGCTTTGAGAGCGGTGGCTTGGCGTTGGCACATGCCATCGCCAACGGTCTGACGATTCTGCCCGAGTGCAAGGCCATGCACGGCGAGGCCGTGGCATTTGGCCTGGTGGTCCAGCTGCGCCTGGAGCGTGCGCCCGAGCTTGATCAGGTGCTCGAGTTTTGCCAGCGCGTCGGTCTGCCGACGACGCTCGAGGAGCTGGGCCTTGGCGAGATTTCCGATGCCGATCTGCAGGGTGTTGCAAATGCGGTCTTTAGAAACGAGCGCAATATGGCTAACGAGCAGGCCAAGGCGACCAAACAACAGCTCCTGCAGCTCATGTGCGAGGCATAGTTTGGCGCTTGATTGACCTTGTGCAATCGAGACGGCGATAGGCCATGGGCTATTTGCCTCAAAGGTGCTCCGCGTGTAATTTGCCCGAGGCGTGGGCCGATAGCGTATCATTATCTTTTGCTTGTTTGCACTGCTCAGGGAGGGGCCGCGCATGGCGCAGGAACACGATCTGTTTGATGACATTATCGAAATCAGCAAGGGTTTCGACTTTCTCAAAAACCCGCTTGGCGGTGTGACCGACGCACTCGATCCGTCGGCGCCGCAGTGGAATCCTGCCGACTACAAGGAGCGTCCGCGCGGCAACACCATTCCGTGCCTGACCTGCAAAAACGAAAAGAGCGGCTGCACCGCGTGCATGGACGTGTGCCCGGTCAACGCTATCGAGGTCGAGGAAGACGCCATTGAGATCCTCGACTCCTGTCGTAAGTGCGGCCTGTGCGCTGCCGCCTGTCCGACTGAGGCGATTATTTCGCCGCGTCTGGCGCCCAAAAACCTTTACGACGACATTGTCTCGGCGGCTACGAGCCACGAGACCGCCTACGTTACCTGCACGCGTGCCCTTAAGCGCATGCCGCGCGAGAACGAGGTTGTTGTCGCCTGCGTGGGCGATATTACGGCCGAGACCTGGTTCTCGGTACTGGCGGACTATCCCAACGTGAGCGTGTACCTGCCACTGGGCGTGTGCGATAAGTGCCGCAACACCGGCGGTGAGGACATCCTGGGCGAGGCGATTGCGAAGGCCGAGGAGTGGGCCGGCACGGGCATGGGTCTGGAGGTCGATCCCAAGAGCCTCAAATGTCATAAGCGCCGCGAGTACGAGCGCAAGGAGTACATGGAAAAGATCGCCCGCACCACGGGCCTTACCGTGACAAAGCTCAATCCGGCAACGGCGGCACTGGCCTCGGTGACGCAGAAGCTCAAAGCCCATCGCCATCAGATTACCCAGTTGGAGCGTACGCTCAACACCATGTGCGGCACCACGACGACCAAGCGTCGCCGTTCGCTCACGCACGGGCGGCAGCTGGTGCTCTCGACGCTGCAAAACCACCCCGAGCTTGCCCAGAACATGCAGGTGAGCACGCCGGAGTGCGATTTTGACAAGTGCACGTCGTGTGGCGAGTGTGTCAATGTATGTCCCACGTTCGCCTGCGATTTGGTGGGAAGCGGCCGCTTTGCGTTGGAGTCCACGTATTGTTTGGGCTGCGGTGCCTGCGTCAAGGTGTGCCCCGAGCATGCGCTCAAGTTAGTTAAGCATGACGCGTCCAATCTGGTCGTCGTCGATCCCGAAGCCGAGGAAAAGGCCGCCCAGAAGGCGAAGGCTCACGAAGAAGCTGAGAAGGTCAAGGCCGAGGCAAAGGCCAAGCTTGACAAGATGCTCGACCAGGTGGAAAAGCTCGCGGACTAGTCAGCGACCTCTATCTCTGCTTCATTCGTGCCGCCGTGGCGTCCGGGTTCGCCCAGATGCTGCGGCGGCGCTATACTTATGCAGTTTGAAGTACCTGTATCAAAAGGAGCTGTCGTGTCCCTTTCCATCGGTATCGTGGGCCTGCCCAACGTGGGCAAGTCGACGCTGTTCACCGCGCTTACCAAAAAGACCGGCCTTGCCGCCAACTACCCGTTCGCCACGATCGACCCCAACGTGGGTATCGTCGATGTGCCCGATAGCCGCCTGCAAAAGCTCGCCGACATCGTCAACCCGGGTCGCATTGTGCCGGCTACGGTCGAGTTCGTCGACATCGCAGGTCTGGTGAAGGGCGCTAACGAGGGCGAGGGTCTGGGCAACCAGTTCTTGGCAAACATCCGCGAGACCGACGCCATCTGCGAGGTCGTGCGCTACTTTAAGGACCCCAACGTCATGCGTGAGGTGGGCCGCACCGGCGAGTTCGTCGATCCCGCCGGCGATGCCGACACCATCATGACCGAGCTCATCCTGGCCGACATGGGCACGCTCGAGAAGCAGCTGCCCAAGCTCGAGAAGGAGGCCAAGCGCGACAAGGAGCTCATGCCCAAGTTTGAGGTCGCCAAGCGTCTGCTTGCCTGGCTCAACGAGGGCAAGCGCGCCGCATCCATGGAGATGACTGACGAGGAGCGCGCCGCCGCCAAGGGCCTGTTCCTGCTCACCATGAAGCCCATCCTGTATGTGGCCAACGTGGACGAGGATATGCTCAACGAGGACCTGGCGCCCATCGATGGCGTCAAGCCGCTGCCGATCTGCGCCAAGATTGAGGCCGAGCTTTCCGAGCTCGATCCCGAGGACGCTGCCGACTACCTGGAGAGCCTGGGCCTGGAGCAGCCCGGCCTGGACGTGCTCGCGCAGGCCGCCTACAAGCTGCTTGGCCTGCAGTCGTTCTTTACGGCTGGTGAGATGGAGGTCAAGGCCTGGACGGTTCGTCAGGGCGCAACCGCTCCGCAGGCCGCCGGCGTCATCCACACCGACTTTGAGCGCGGCTTTATTAAGGCCGAGGTCATTGGCTACGACGATTACATCGAGCTCGGTGGCGAGCAGGGCGCCAAGGCCGCCGGCAAGCTGCGTATCGAGGGCAAAGAGTATGTCATGGCCGATGGCGACGTCGTGCACTTCCGCTTTAACGTGTAAGGACGACGCATATGTTTAAATATGGCAAAAAAGCTGGCTACATGGGTATTGCGTTGCTCGTACTTGCGGTGATTCCGCTGGTGGTTGCAGCGTGTGTTATCCCCAACATTGGTCCCGAGGTGGCAACGAAGTTTAATGCCGCCGGCGAGGCGACGCGCTGGGGCAAGAGCTACGAGCTGCTGGCACTGCCGGTGCTCAACCTGCTGCTAAGCGTGGCGACGTACTTTACGGCAGGACGCCAAGCTAAAAACAATGATGACTCCGCCGCCATGGCGCGCATCGTGTGCGAGCGCTACCTGCGAAACGGCTGCATCACGGGTGTGTTCCTCAACGTGATCAACGTTTACTTTATGTACTCGGCGATTACCGGAACGGGCTTTGGCCTGGGCTTTTAGCTTGCGCCTTTAGGCAACGAGCCTGCACGCATATTCAATGGCTGCTGCGAGGCCGCTGCTCGATCGTGGTTTAAATACCATGTCGGCGGCGGCCTCGTTTTCGTATCCGGCGCCGCGAAGGGCGAGTGCGATACCGGCTTCTAAAAGGAGCGGCAGGCCGCGTTGGCTGGTTGCGATTACGGCAGCCTGATTGATCGAGCAGCTGTGCGTCTGGCATTGGATGGCAAGTTCACCTTGCGCCGGGCAAGGGACCAGAACGGCGGCGACGCGACTTGATAGCAATGCAAATGCTGTGCGCTCATCGGGCGAAAGGCATTCGGCTTCAACGACGACAAGCTTGGGCGGTGCGCTGTTTGTGCGAAGTGTGGCTCGGTACGTGCGGACCGAAGAACCCGGCATAGAAAACTCCTGTGTATTCGGCAAAACGTAAACTATAGTTTACGTTTATGTTCGGCTCCATTTCAAACTCGTCTGCATGGACGAACGTGCTAAACAGATTCTTGGCAGGCGGGTCGAAGAGACGCGCAGGAACCTTGGTATCTCCAAGGTCGATTTTTGTGTGGCAGCAGGAATCAGCCGCCCCTATCTCGACCGAATCGAAGATGGGACGGCAAATTTCACGCTCAAGGTTCTATTTAAGATTGCGCCCGCACTCGGCATGACGGTGTCAGAGCTTCTCGAGGGGATCGAATAGGGGATACCCGTCGACAACTGAATTACGCCATCGGGATGCGGTCGTGGTTGACTTGGCTGTAGAACAGGCGCTGGATCTCGGCGGCATCGCGTGACTGGCCGAGTGCCCACATGGTCTTGGCCACGAGCGTCTCGGTGGTCATGTCATCGCCGCGCAAAATACCTGGATGGTCGGCATAGGCACGGCCGACCTCATAAACACCCAGGTCAAGGCCCTCTTCGGGAACCTGCGTGGTCATAACGACGGTGCGGCCCGAATCGACCCAGCGGAAAATTGCCTCTTGGAACGACTCACCCGACTCACCAAACTCGGGGATACCGCCAATGCCAAAGGTCTCCAAAATCACGGCGTCGTAGCCATCGGCAAGGGCGTCGAGGATGCCCGGGTTTACGCCGGGCGTAAGCTTGAGTACAAACACGCGCGGGTCGATGCTGTCGTAGAAACGCACCGGGTTTTCACCTTGATGCGTGCCGTGAAGCCCGTTGCGCACGATGCGGTCGTTGCGGATGTAGGCAATGGGCGGATAGTTGACGCTAATGAACGCGTTAAAGCTCATGGTACGCTGCTTGCGGGCGCGCGTGCCGGCAATGGCCACGCCGCCAAACACGATCGAGACGTCGTGCGAATGCTCGTCGAGCGCATAGAGGAGGCTCTGGTACAGGTTGAGCTTGGCGTCGGTAAAGGGATTGCCCATGGGCTTTTGCGAGCCGGTGAGCACGATGGGCTTGGGGCTGTCCTGAATCAGGTAGGAAAGCGCTGCCGCGGTGTAGCTCATGGTGTCGGTGCCGTGCAGAATCACGAAGCCGTCGTGGTCGGCATAACCCTCGACGATGACGTCGCGGATACGCATCCAGTCACTGGGGCGCATATTGGTGCTGTCGATGTTCATGGGCTGCACGACGTCGAGCTCGCAGAGGCCCGAGATCTCGGGGACGCTCTGGGCGAGCTCCTCACCGGTCAGGGCGGGGGAGAGGCCATTGCCGTCCTCGGTCGATGCGATGGTGCCGCCCGTGGCGATGAGAAGGATGCGCTTCATGCTGGTATTCCTATCGTATTTGCCGCCGCAGAGGCGGAGTCGTTCGGCAGTATTGTGGCACAGGGCGTCCAATGTTCAAACGTATTACATCATCTGTAACGTTTAGTATCACTTCAATTGCCGTCAAATAGGGCCCAGGTCGTGCGTTTGCCGTGCGCTGATGGCTGCGAGGGACGAGAAACCCCATATAACGTGTACACTATGGAGGTTATTTTCGTTCATTCACGCGGGTGGGCACCGGCTCCCCGCCAACAAGAGGGGGAAACCATGGATCAAAAGGCTTCCGCAAAGGTCCTCGTACTCGACTTTGGTGCGCAGTACGGTCAGCTCATTGCCCGTCGCGTCCGCGACCTCAACGTGTATTCCGAGATCGTTCCCTGCGACATCTCGGCCGACGAGATTCGCGAGATGAACGCCTCTGCGCTCATCCTTTCCGGCGGCCCGGCTTCTGTGTATGCCGAGGACGCTCCGTCCATCGATCCTGCCATCTTTGACCTGGGCCTTCCCGTCCTGGGCTTTTGCTACGGCCATCAGATCACGGCCGTGACGCTCGGCGGCAAGGTCGGCCACTCCGAGGTGGGCGAGTACGGCCGCGCCACCATCACGCGCACGGCCGGTGCCAAGCTCTTTAACTCCACGCCCATGGAGCAGACCGTGTGGATGAGCCATCGCGATGCCGTGTCCGAGGTGCCCGAAGGCTTTACCGTTACCGCCAGCACCGACGTGTGCCCGGTTGCCGCCATGGAGTGCGTCGAGCGCAAGATTTTCACCACGCAGTTCCACCCCGAGGTCAAGCACTCCGAGTACGGTCAGCAGCTGCTGAGCAACTTCCTGTTTGAGATTTGCGGCCTGGAGCCCAACTGGAGCATGGACAACCTGGTCGAGACCATGACGGCAGACTTCCGCGAGAAGGTCGGCGACGACCGCGTGATCCTGGCCCTGTCCGGTGGCGTCGACTCCTCCGTCGTGGCTGCGCTGGGCGCTCGCGCCGTGGGCAAGCAGATGACCTGCGTGTTCATCAACCACGGCCTGCTGCGTAAGGGCGAGCCCGAGCAGGTGGAGGAGGTCTTCACCAAGCAGTTCGACGTCGACTTTATCCACGTCCACGCCGAGGACCGTTATGCCGAGCTTCTGGCCGGCGTGACCGAGCCCGAGGAGAAGCGCCGCATCATCGGTACGCAGTTCTGGAAAGAGTTCTTCGCCGTGGCGCAGCAGCTCGAGACCGATGGCAAGCCTGTCAAGTACCTGGCTCAGGGCACCATCTACCCCGACATCATCGAGTCTGGCGCTCGCAAGACGGGCGGCAAGACGGCCACCATCAAGAGCCATCACAACCTGATCCCGTTCCCCGAAGGCGTGCACTTCGACCTCATTGAGCCGCTCGACCACTTCTTTAAGGACGAGGTCCGCGCGCTTGGTCTGGCGCTCGGCCTGCCGGGTCACATCGTGTTCCGTCAGCCCTTCCCGGGCCCGGGTCTGGCCATCCGCATCATCGGCGCGGTCGACAAGGAGAAGCTCGAGATCCTCAAGAACGCCGACGCCATCGTGCGCGAGGAGCTCGACGCCTACAACCAGCGTCTGTTTGAGCAGACCGGCGAGCGCAACTCCGAGCACAGCTGCTGGCAGTATTTCGCGGTTCTGCCCGACATCAAGTCCGTTGGCGTTATGGGCGACGAGCGCACCTATCAGCGCCCGATCATCCTGCGCGCCGTCGAGTCCAGCGACGCCATGACCGCCGACTGGGCCAAGCTGCCCTACGACGTGCTGGCCCGCATCTCCGGCCGCATCGTGGCCGAGGTCCCCGGCGCCAACCGCGTGTGCTACGACATCACGTCCAAGCCGCCCGCGACGATTGAGTGGGAGTAGGACGACAGGGTTCTGACCTGCAATTTTGAGTGCCGCACTGTGCTGCTGAGTTTCGTTTCGTACGAAAGTCACGGCAAAGCCGCCAGCGACGGCGGTGAGTAAATACGATGATCTAGCCTCCGTTCCCATGTTGGGACGGAGGCTTTTTCTTTGGCTATTTACTCCCTTTCACCTGCGATTTCGCAATTTACTCCCCGTGTTTCGAGACAGCAAGGCACGGGGCGGTATTCGGGGGAATGGGAGTAATGATTTATCCCAAGTGAGTGGACGCGCTGTTTTTGTCCCCGAGGGCGAAAAAAGGCTGTTTCGGGACCTGTGAAACTCAAATCGAACTCAGTAGGCTTTTCGGCAGCTTCCGCACGGCGTTACCCCAGGTGGTTAATGGGGAGTAAAGAATCTCTCCGTCTCAATGAAAACGGGAGTAATCAGGGGAAATGCCGCGGCGTACTGCCGTGTGCCGCCGTGTAAGCCACCGCGTCATTTACTCCCCAGGTGTGTCGAAAATGCCTTTGCATGCAATGGGGAGCAAAAACTCAACATACGCAGGTGTGAGCGGCGCTCACAGTCTAGCCTGGCGTCCCGATTCGGTTGCTTTGGTTGCGAAATGCGGGGAGCCGCTACAGCGAGGCTTTCCAGCCCTCGTATTCGTCGGCGTCGATCTCGCCGTTCTCGACCTGCGCGCGCTTCTCTGCCCACAGCTCGATCGCCATCGCGGCTTTGGGCGCGTGCGGCGCCTTGGGGTTCAGGGAGAGGCCCGATCCGTCGGCTGCGGGCACGATGCCGAAGGAGTCCTCGAGCCGCACGAGCAGCGACATGAGGTCGCCCGCGGTCTCGACGCCGTAATCCTTGAGGGCGTTCACGGACACGCCGAGCGCTGCGGCGATGGACTCGAGCAGCTCGGGCTTTACCGCGCGGATGCCGCTCTCATAGTGGCGCACGGCCCCCTCGGTCAGCCCGACGGCCTCGGCGAGCTGCGCCTGCGTCATGCCGCGCGACTTGCGGTACCGTCTTATGTTCTCGCCTACGGACATGAGCCCTCCTCCTGGAATTACATACCAGCACATCTTATCAGCGTACGCAAATGTACGCAATTCTATTGACAGTACGGATTCGTACGTTTACTCTCAATCTGTAAACCGTACGTATCCGTACGCTATTGATGGGAGGAGCCATGGACGAGAAGGTGGCGAAGACGCCGAGGCCGCACATGCTGGACGCCGACGAGGTCGCGGAGCTGCTGAGGATCAAGAAAGGCAGCGCCTACGAGGTGATCAGGAGGATAAATGCCGAGCAGGAGGCGCGCGGGCGCGTGGTTATCCGCGGACGCGTTCGGAGCGACGTCTTCGACGCCCTGTACTTCCCGGAGGTGGACTGACATGCCCGTGTACAAGGATGGCAACAATGGCACGTTCTACGTGCAGTGCTACTACCGCGACGCCCGCGGCTCGAAGCGCCACAAGACGAAGCGCGGCTTCTCCTCCGAGGTGGAGGCCGCAGTGTGGGAGAGCCAGTTCAAGAGCCTTAACGGCGGGGCCATGGACATGACGTTCTCCGAGTTCGTCGAGGTGTACGCCTCCGAGGTGAAGCCGCGCATACGCGAGCACACGTGGATCACCAAGGAGTACATCATCAACGACAAGCTCGTGCCGTTCTTCGGGGACATGCGCATGTGCGACGTGAGGCCGATCGACGTCATCAGGTGGCAAAACGAGCTCACCGAGCACCGGGACGCCGACGGGAAGCCCTGGGCGCCGACGTACCTGCGCACGGTGAACAACCAGCTCAACGCCATCTTCAACCACGCCGAGCGCTACTACGGCCTCACCGACAACCCGGTGCGCAGGGTCGACAAGATAGGGTCGAAGAAGGGCGGAGAGATGCAGTTTTGGACCAAGGACGAGTACCTGAGGTTCAGCGAGGCAGTCATGGACAAGCCGCTGTCGTTCCACGCCTTCGAGCTGCTCTACTGGACGGGCATACGCTGCGGCGAGCTCCTGGCGCTCACGCCGTCCGACTTCATGCTGGAGAGCTCCCGGCTGCGCATCAACAAGTCGTACCAGAGCCTCCACGGCGTGGACACCGTGACCGACCCCAAGACGCCCAAGTCCGTGCGCACGATCGTCATGCCCGCCTTCCTTCGCGACGAGATGGCGGACTTCATCGAGATGCGCGATGACGTCGCCCCCGACGAGCGCCTGTTCGCCGTGACCAAGCACTTCCTGGCCCACGAGATGGAGCGCGGGTGCAAAGCGTCGGGCGTGAAGCGCATCCGCGTGCACGACATACGCCACAGCCATGTGAGCCTGCTGATAGAGATGGGCTTCTCCGCGTTGGCCATTGCCGAGCGCATGGGCCACGAGGCGGTGGACATCACCTACCGATACGCGCACCTGTTCCCCACGAAGCAGGACGAGATGGCCGCCGCCCTCGACGGGGCGAGGGGGTAAGAAAGATGCCGTGCGAGAACAGCGCCCGCAAGCGCAGCAAGACGATGGCGTTCCGCTGCACGCCCGAGGAGCATAAGCTTATATGCGAGATGGCCGCCTGGAGCGGCATGAGCAGGCAGGACTACATCATCGCTAAGCTAACCGATACAGAAGTTGAAGTGAGGCCCTCCGTGAGCATGCAGAAGGCGCTGAAAGACTCGATGGCGGAGTTGGCCAAAGAGGTGAAACTGGCGGCCTCCTACGGCGAGTTGAGCGATTCTCTGCAGCAGAGGCTCGAGCTTGTGATGAGGCTCTTCCTGGCGCTCAGCGAGCCGATAGACGCACCAGCGGAAGAAGAACCGCAAACGAAGGCGCCCTCGGCTGTGCCGAAGACGCCTGAAGCTGGCGCCGATGACGACATGAGCATCTTCGGGATGGGGCGCGGGTAGCGTAATATCCGAAGCTATCCTTGAAGAGTGGACGCGAAATTGGTTCTTGATCCATGCGCGCAAAAGCAGAAGATGGGACCCATACGCTGATGAAGGGTGATGAGGGAATCCATTGTTTCGAGCTGCTTCGCTATCGCCCTTTGTTCCGGGATTTTTGGGCACCAAATAGGCATCTCGAAAAACGTTGCATCGGAGATTGAAAATCTGTCA